>FTIP01388931.1_pt1 | contig 32225 bp, 33 predicted proteins | sample 1658301 | NCBI WGS metagenome assembly FTIP01 (sample SAMEA3914813, study PRJEB12502) | metagenome | biome: forest; material: soil | place: Canada | collected 2011-07-07 | depth 0.3 m
AGATCCACGGCCTTGACGAACGTCGCCATGCTGGCGAGTCGATCCATTCACTACTCCTGGTTGCGAGACTAGTGCTCAATCGACCAATTATTGTCGAAGCGGTGATCAATAAACTAGGCCTCATCGGATGTCGCGTCGACTCCGACGAGAGGAATGGACATGAAAATTGGAATCATCGGATCTGGCAACATCGGCGGCACCCTTACGCGTCGCTTCTGCGCGGTCGGCCATGACGTCACCGTGGCCAACTCGCGCGGCCCGGCTTCCCTGGCCGACCTAGTGCGCGAAACGGGTGCGCGCGCCGTGTCGATCGACGAGGTCGTACGAGGCGCCGAGGTCGTGGTCGTGGCTATCCCGCTGAAGAACGTCGAGTCCCTGCCCTCCGGCTTGTTCGCCGACGCACCATCCGGCCTGATCGTCATCGACACCAGCAACTACTATCCGCGCCAGCGCGACGGTCGTATCGGCGACATCGAGGCCGGCACCCCTGAAAGCGGCTGGGTGCAGCAGCAGATCGGGCACCGCGTCGTCAAGGCGTTCAACTCGATCGTGTCGCAGCATCTTCTCGAGAACGGCAGGCCGGCGGGCACGCCAGGGCGGATCGCACTGGCTGTCGCCGGCGACGAGACAGGCGAGAAGACTCTCGTCATGAAACTGCTGGACGAGATAGGTTTCGACGCCGTCGATGCCGGCACGATCGCCGACTCTTGGCGCCAGCAACCGGGCACGCCGGGCTACCTCCGGGACTTCGACGTCGCAGGAGTGCGCGCAGCACTTCAACAGGCGCGCAAAGAGCGCACGGCGGAGTGGACCGCGACCGCAAGCAGCCCAGGCACGTTCACCTCGCCCGCCTGATGCGGCGCATTCTCGCCTGATGGTACCTACTTGTACGTAGGAAATTTTGGCAACAGCACGCTATCCGTGATTGGCATTTCAATGCACGGGACGATCACAAGTCGACGGGATTTGCCATTGCCTGGACCGCCGGCCTCCATTTCTGTTGCCCCACGCTAAGTCGTGCGGTCACGACGGAGGTACTCAAGGGAAGCCGCCAACTCATCCGAGCGGATCACAGCAGGCAGCGATTGCTCGTTCGGCAAGGGGTGGAATCGAGTCGAAGACTCGAAATTGGCTTCCTCGAAGTTCTTTGCAGCCACGCCCCTTGACCCACCTCTGCGACGAACTGGATGGCTCAACGATTCCCTACAGAGGACACTCCGATGCGATTCACACTTCAGATTTTCTTGGTACCAATTGCTATTCTCACGTCGTCATCCGGCCTAAGCGCGCGGGCCCAGGTGGTTGGAACCACGACTTACGATCTCCGGCACCGGTCTGCATTGACCCACTGGCCCAAAGGCTTCGATCCGTCGGGAGCGCAGTCATTTGCTCACAATGAGCTGCAAATCCGCAAGGACTGCCCTCAGGTGTGGACACATCTGGTCGCCCTGCCGAAATGGCCTAGCTGGTTCGTGTTGACCAAAGATGTAAAGCTGTTGGACGGCGCCACAACCCTCGTACAAGGTACCCGCTTTTACTGGCAGATTCTTTCGTATCAGCAAGAAAGCAGGATCGAAGAGTTTGTACCGAATTCTCGGCTCGGTTGGTTCTCCTATACCCCTGGCCAACGGCCCCTCTACTATCACACGTGGTTGCTGGAGCAACGGCCGGACGGCTGCCTCGTCACAACGGAAGAAGTGGGGCTTGGGTCCGACGCCGAAGAGTCCGCGAAAGCGGGCGACACCGAGACGCACAGAGTGCACGATCTCTGGCTCGCATCCTTGAAGTGGGTTTCGGGTAGCTGACCAGCAGCTTGGGTCGCAATGCAGGTTCTGGCTCGCTTTTGCTGTCCCGCTGCGACCCGCCCTACGTAGACCTCGCCGACGACCCATCGTTTGCCGCCTACGCGAAAGAAGGGTTTGGACCCACCGAGCAGGAGGCATTTGTCGACGAGTCCATCGCAGCTACGAGCCGCTGGCGTCACCGTGTCCATCTCAAACCATGACACGCCTGCCGCCCGGCAGGAATGCCGATTCCTCCTCTTGTGACCGCAGGCGCTCACCTGAGGTCGTGGACGACCTGGCCCGCCACCCCTCGCGACAGATAGCGTGTGGCGCAGAAATATCTCCTTGGAGCGGACCTCGAGTCGCTTCTCGACGGCCCCGTTGATCTCTCGCATGAGCAGTTCGACGTGCGGCCACGCGAACTCCGCCGTGAGATACCCGTCTCTTAGTGAGGCTGTCCAGATGTTCATTGTGCGGCTGGCTTGCTCGGCCCCCGTCGAAGCTCAGCACCGTCGACGACGAGCGCTCTGATAGCGCAGGTGATGACCTGATTCAACCAGTTCGATACCTTGGGGCGAACGGTCGCGGGGCAGCGTGCATATACCAAGGCTCCACAAGAGCTTCTTGAATTTTGGATGGCCCGCGGCAATCGACCTTCTCGCGGCGGGCTGGAACGGGCGCTCTCATGCCGGCGATCCTGGATCGCTACTGAATTCGTTGAGGTAGAACCGCTCGGACTTCAACGTTCCGAAGGAACTCTCCAAGGCGGCATTGTTTGGGTGCGTTTGTGCTCGGCGACAGCGTTGCCGCGGATGGCGCGCTCGCGGGTACTGCGCGCCCACGTCCGCCCGCGACCCCCATCTTGGCGTGATCGCCATCGTGACTTGGGGGCTAAGCTAAACCGTTAGGCACCTGGTCGCGCCAGGGAAATCGGTGTGCGTAGGCGCTTCCAACCGTGCGTTACGCACCGCGCCCTTCCGCCTCGAAATTTGCCGCCCGATGACTGCCATCGCAGAACGGCTTATCGTTTGACTGGCCACAGCGGCAAAGTCTCACGGACAGCGTGCGGTCGATGGTGCGCCGGGTGCCTGTGCAAAGCTCGGCCGGACCCCGCACATCGAGCGGCCCATTGCGCAGCGGAGTCACCACGAGCGGGCCTGCGCGCCGTTCCAGGTTCGGCGATGGCCGGGTCAGCGTTTCGCCGGAAGCGACGAACCCTGCCGCGACGTGCGACCGATCGCAGAACGGCATGTTTTTCGACTTGCCGCAGCGGCACAGCGTGACACGCAGTTCTTGATTGGTGGCGCCGTCGGCGGCAACCAGCGTGATGGCCGCGTTGAACGCAAGCGGCCCGTTTTCGCGCATCCGGATCTGGTTCACTTCCGGCGCGACCTCATTTTCACCGCCGTCGTGGCGCTCAAAGCGGATCGCTCCGGACACACAGTTCAGCGCGACATGGTTCACGCGTTCCGCGGTGGCCTTGTCGGGAAAAATCCAGTCGCCTTCTCGATTTGCCTGGAATACCGCGGGTTCTCCAAGCACGCAATGACGGGAGTGGACGCAACGCTGGGCGTCGAAGTAGATCGTGCCGTTGTCGCCGCGGACGATCTCGACGTGCTCATCATGCGTGGACGCCGGCTGTGCCGCGGGCGCGGGGCGCTCCGCTTCGGGTGCATCCTGTGCATCCTGTGCATCGTTGGCGTCTTGCCAGGCAGAAGCCGCGTCGCGTAGTTTGCTGGCGAACAGTGCCAGGGCGGGCAGGGCGGCGATGCTTTGGTCCGCATGCTTGGCCAGCAGCTCCATGCGCTCGGCAATGAGCAGGGCGGCAGACACCGGCGACTCGTAGCCGAACGCCGTGCGCGACAAGCTGAATGTCAGCCCGGCCCGCACGCCCGGATGGTCGGGATTGGCTGGCAAGCCGGTCAGCGCAACCCCGATGTCCGCGAGCGCGTGCATGAGCGTCATCGCCTGCGCCATGACGACCGGCCGTGGCAGCAGGCAGTTGGCGGTATCGCTCATGAGCGCGAACAGTCGCAGCATCATGAAGTAGCTGCTGTTGCCCACGTCCAGCAGTGAAATTGCAGGCTCGCTGACTACCTGCACGTGTTCACTCGCCGTCACCGGCGACCGCATCACCGGGTTGCGCGCCACGTCGCGGTACGGCTTGAACGCGGCGCGATCGCGCGCCAACGCCTGCCACTGCTGTCGAATCGTGCGAAAGCGAGCGTAGTGCGACGTCTCGTGGCACACGCGCGAACCTTCTCCCTGTTCAACGATCAGGGTCAGCGCCCTTGTCGCCTGGGTCACTGTGGCAATGGCGCACAGGCTGGGCAGGAAAACATCTTCCTCTGTCAGCTGCGCCGCCAGGCTGCCGACGAACAGGCCTTCTTCGCCAAGGGTCGCAGCTAGCGGCGCCAGGCTGTCGGTAATGGCTTGGTACAGCTGCCCGACCGTCTCGTAGTCGCCGGTGGTCTCGCTAACCCGGTTCGCACTCTCCATGTCACGCGAATACACGGGCTTGTCGAAGGTCGCACCGTCCGTTTCGTCAGCCTCGATCGGGCGCTCGACGTAGATGAAATGATCGAGGGTGGCGGCGTCGAAGGGCAACAGAGCCACTGCAACGTCGGCAGGGAACTGGCCCGGCAAAGCGGGAAAATTGAAGTGTCGGTAATGCGGCCGCGAGCCGACCGCGATCAGCAGATTGTTGACCAGCGCGAGATGAAGCATCTCCTCGTTCGCGATCGCGATGATCTCGGCGCGCCAGCGCTGCACGGCGCTGAATTCATGCGCAAGCAGATCCTCGTCGACGCTTTGCTTGAGCGAGAACGCGGCATACAGGTAAGTGCACATCAGACAGTGCTCGATCTCGGCGGCTTCGGCGAGCATCGTGATCAGTTGGTCGCGGTGGGTTGCAGGTTGCAAGAGATCCTCCGGGGTGAATTGACTGGGGACGATGCAGGTGCTTGCGGATCCATCTCGCCGCCAGCATGACTGCGGAAAGGTGGAGCAGGCCAGTCGGCTCGCCGACCATCCGGTGAGCCGCGTGCAGGAGTTGCTGCCGTGAAGCCTGCCCAACGTCCGCGGACGGTTCGATCAGCGGAAGACTGCCTGAGCCCACCGATCACCGGAACGCTTCGACTGTGCGTGGCACGCTGTCTTACGGCTCAGAAAGCGCTGTCGCTGTTCAACGTGTTCGTTGACTCTACGAATCTTTGCGAGTGGTATCGGTCCCGATGGGTAAGGGCCTGGGGTCGCGGCCATCAGCGCCGCGCGTCTGCCCGCGAGTTCCGCCGCGTCCGCTCCACCGATACCTGCACCTCGGAGGCCCGCGCCAGTGCTTGCGTGTCGATATATTCCCGGATGTTCGTCAACTTGCCATTTCGAACGGTAATGGCGAAGACAAAATTGTCCTCGAACGTCCCATTCGTGGCTTTCACTTTTCCTGTAGCGAAGCCGACCATCAGAACCCGGTCGCCCTGCGCTACGAATTCGGGGGGCTCCGGGAATGAAGTTTCCATTTCGGAAGCCTTCTGAAGCAAGTCCGCCAATCCCGCGTGCCCGCGGTGCGTTCCGGCCAGCGGCCAGTCCTCGCCCGGGATGATCCACTCAATATCTTCGACACACAACGCCTGCAGGGATTGCTTGTCGCCGCGGCCGATCGCTGCAAAAAAGTCCTTCACAATCTGTACATTGTCTTCTGTGCTCATCGAAATCTCTCCGTTTACGTTGCATCGGAACGCGTCCGATCCAATCGGATACGAACGCAATAAACCTGCGACTAGATCAAGGGAGGGAACGATCGCGTCCCTAAAGTCGGACGGTCTCTGCTCCCGTGTGCTGCCGCAGGATTTCCAGGCCGAGCCGCACCGTGCAAGGTCTCACCCTCTTCGGCGCGATTTCGGGCGGCCGATACGCCGCCGTTGACAGTCAACTCCACTGGAGTGGATTGATGAGAACGACGGAGAGATGACCTGCTCCCAGTGATGTTGTGGACCTGCCGGTGAGGACTTGGTGTCGATGATTCAGCCGATATCGACCTTCAAGGCGATGTCCCAGCTGCCGGCGCCGTTTTTAGCCAGGCCGATCATCATCAGACCGAGCGCCTCGAGCGTCTGGGCCATGAACAGGCCGCCGACATCGAGCGGACGCAGCCCGAGACTCTCGAGGAAGGTCGAGACGCGCGCCTTGGCCTTCGCATCGTCGGCGGCGATGAACGCGTCGAGGCGTGCACCCTTGGCAAGTACGTGGCCGAAGGTTGTGTTGAAGGCCTTCACGACATGCGCGCTGGCGGGGACGCCTTTGGCGATTTCCTGCGCACCAGAACTGCCGTGCGGAGTGACGAGGCCCGTGAGGTCGGGGGAGACCGGGTTGCTAACGTCGATGATCACCTTGCCGTCGAGCGCGGCCCCGTACTCGGCCACCACCGCCGCCGCACTGGTGTACGGCACGGCGAGGATGACGATGTCGCCCGCCGGTGCGGCGCCGAACGTCCCTGTGGTCGCTCCGGGTGCGAGCTTGTCGGCCAGCGCCCGCGCCTTGGCGGGGTCGCGGCTGACCACCTCGACGGTGTATCCAGCCTTGGCGGTGCGACCGCCGATCGCCGCGGCCATGCCGCCTGATCCGATGATGCTTATAGTGCTCATGTTTAGTTACCTCGTGAGTTGGGGTATTGCCCGTAGTCTCTAAACGGGGGCATCCCCTTGTTGATATTGCGTGTGTGCCGACCCGGGTGCGGCAGTTCTCATGCCGTCCCCGGGTCGACCGAGTCTTTGCCCGAATGGAGCGCGGCATCGCGACGTTGCTGTCCGCCGGGCCCATTGCGACCCGGCTCCCTGTCTCAGCTCAACTCAGCGGGCAGGGAAGTAGTGGCCGTTGTCGAGGTCCTTCAGCAGGCCGGGCTGTGCAGGTTCCCAGCCGAGAACCCGGCGCGTAATGGCGTTGGACGCCGGCAGGTTCAGCGTGACCAAATTCGCGAGGAACCCAAAGTATCCCGGCAGCATCAGTACGTCCACGGGAATGCTCACGGCGGGCACGCCCAGACGGCTACCGATGGCCTCGGCGATCTCGCGGAACGGGATGCCCTCGCCCTCGATCCCGTGCCAATGTTTGCCAGCTGGACCCTTCTCCAGCGCCAGGCGGAACAAGGAGGCGAGGTCGCGGGCGTGCACGGCTGGCCACAGGTTCGCGCCGTCTCCGGGGTAGCCGATGACGCCCTTCTCCTTCGCCAGCCCGATCAGCAGCGGGAGGAAACCGGCATCGGTCATGCTGTGCGCGATGGGAGGAATTCGCACGACCGAAGACCGCACGCCCTGCTTCGCGAGGCCGACTACGGCGAGCTCCACGGCATTGCGAATCCGCAGGGTACCCTTGTGCGTATCGCCGCAGGGGAGCGCCGGGTCCTCCTCGGTGGCCGGTCGGCCCAGCTTTTCCCATCCGGGCGAGCCTATGCTCGCCGACACGACCAGAGGCTTTCCGGTTCCCTCCAATGCCTCGCCGTACGCGCGCATGATCTGGAGCTCCGCGGCGGCCACGGCGTCGAGCCCGCCGGAGGGAAGCAGATCTTGCCTGTGCGCGACATGGATGACGCCGTCGGACTCTGCCGCCGCCGCCTTGAGCCCATCGAGGTCGGAAACATCCCCGCGACGCACCTTGGCGCCGAGCGCAGAGACTGCAGCTGCGGACTTGTCCGACCGGGCCAGGCCGGTGACCTCGTGTCCGGCCGCGATGAGCTCGGGGATGATGTACGAACCGATGTGGCCGGTACCGCCAGTGACTAAAACTTTCATGCTAATGCTCCTTGTGGGTGATGCGATGTGATGCGAGAAGTGGTGCTGCGGGTGCGTTCAGCCGAGAAGGCTGACGCCGAGCGCGAAGTTGGTGTGATTGATGGAGTTGGCGATGAGGCCAAGCGTCAGCAGGCAGGCGTGCTCCAGCGTCCGCGCCATAGGCAGCGGCCCGGTATCCATCGGGCGCAGTCCGAGGCTCTCGATGAACGCTGAGACGCGAGCCTTCGCCTGCGCGTCGTCCCCGGCGATGAACACGTCCAACGGGTGGCCCTTGATTGAACCGGCTGCCAGGACTTGAGCGATCTGGGTATTGAACGCCTTGACGACTTTCGCGTCGGCAGGGGCGGCCTTGGTGACCTCCTGCGCGCCGAAACCGTCCTCAGGGGTCACAAAGCCCGTGAGGTCGGAGTTGACGGGGTTTGTGATGTCGATGAGGAGCTTGCCTTCCAGCTCTTCGCCGTACTTCTTCACGACGTCGAGTACGGCGAAGTAGGGAACCGCCAGGATGACGATGTCCCCGGCAGGGGCGGCGCCGAACGTCCCTGTCGTCGCGCCAGCTCCGACCTGCTTGGCCAGTGCCCGCGCCTTCGCAGCGTCGCGACTCATCACCTCGACGGTGTGTCCGGCCTTGGCGGCAAGGCCGCCGATCGCTGCGGCCATACCGCCTGAACCGATGATGCTGATCGTGCTCATCTTTCCCATGACTTTTCCTTTCGTGTAGTCGGGCAGCGCCTCTGTTCCCATTGGTACAAAGGCACGGGGTCATCGGGACTCCTTGGACTCGGAATCCCAGGCTGGACGATCGTGCGACGCGCGTCTGTGCGCTTACGTACGTGGCCATCGGTGCAGACACCAGCCGCTTCCCTGAGCGGTTTGGCTGTATCATGTGGATCACTGATCCAAATATATGGATCACTGATCCGTTTGTCAAGTCCCCGCCATGCGAGCCGACGCCAAAAAAAATTACAGCCATCTACTTGCGGTCGCGCGCGACGTCGTCACAGAGCGCGGCGCAGATGCGTCCATGCGAGATATCGCCCGTCGGGCTGACGTCGGCTTGGCGACACTGCTACGTCATTTCCCGACGCGAGAAGCCTTGTTTGAAGCGTTGCTGCGTACGAACCTGGACGCACTGACACAGAGGGCAAGTGAGCTCGAAGCGTCGACTCAGCCTGACGAAGCGCTCTTGTCTTGGTTTCGCGAATGGGTGGCATTCGCCCAAACCTACAGGGGCGTTGTCGCCATGATGGCGGCCGCCCACACGAACCCGGACTCCGCTCTCTATGCTTCATGCGCAGCGGTGCACTCAGCGAGCGCGCGACTACTGCTCCGTGCCCAGGCCGAAGGTACGGCGCGCGCCGATATGAATGGGGACGACCTGTTCGGCCTGATGTCGGCGCTCGGCTGGCTCGTCGACCTACCCTCATTCGCGCCACGGGCCGATCATCTCGTTCACATCATCGCGAGTGCCATCCTGCCAAATCGGTCGAGTGGCGATGTCAAACAGTCGACGTAACTGAGGCCAGCGAATTGTTGTCTGCGTTGCGTCGGATGGCGTCCACTATGACCGGCGCTGGCGACCCCATGCACAAAAGTCGTCGCAAAGGCGACGAATGCAGTTGATCGTGTCGGGAGTTTTGAGCGGCTGTTGACGAGGGCGATAAGACGTTGGAGCGGCTGAGCTGTCGCGCTGCCCGGCGACCGCACATGGCCAATGAGCGACTATCGCGGCACGCGTGGCAGGCTAGAGCCCTTGCTGGTAACCAACAACTTCTGCCCAATAGCTCGTCCATCCCCGGCCGCGTCGAGCAGCACCTTGGCGACATTGGCGCGGGAAACCTGTGGCAAGCCCCTGACCTTCTTCGCCTCGCTCGTGGGGCGCACCTCTACCGCCTCGATCAGCGGAGCATCCGTCAGCCCCACTGGATAGACCCCGGTCCAATCGAGGCTCGATGTCGCCAGGCCAGCCTCGGAGCGCTCCTTGTCGCGAAAAATGGAACGGAACATGGTCTTGTAGAGGACTCTGGCGACGAGCGAGGCCGTTCTGGCCGTTTCCCCAACGCCATAGGCTGAGAGAAGAATCAGCCGCGTGCAGCCTGCTCGCTTCATGGCCTGGACGATGCGCGGCAGGTTGTTCTGCATTAGATCCACCGGCTTGTGCCGACGGGTTCCGAGGCAACAGATGACCACGTCCACATCGCTCAATGCCGATCGCAGATGCTCGGAATCGACCAACTCGCCAACCACGATCCGCAACCCTTCGCTCGGCTGCAAACCGCCGGCGCGCCGGACGTAGGCAACGACCCCATGTCCCCGCCTGAGCGCCTGCTCAACGACCAGAACGCCCGTCCTGCCCGTCGCTCCCAGCACGGCGACTTTCATCAATTGGCCCCAAAGTAGCCGCACATCAGCTTTGGCGTTTCGGCGAGCCGCTCGTAGTTTCTTGAACTCATGTGCTTCCTATTCACACGTTACGCTACAAGGCATTTTCAGTAGGAATAGGTAGTCACAGCGCCCTTGACCAGAATCGAGGAGACTTTTGGGCTGCTGTCGACTCTGTGGACGGCCCGATACCAGCCGTTCGCGAACTTCCGCTTGTGGCCGGGTCCGGCCACGGGCTAGCCCTCCGATGCGCAGTTGTGCTTCGGCTCACTTGCCTGTTGTGCCAGTCATAGTGAAGCGTCACTGGTTGGCCGGAAGCGCGGAGAGCAATTCGGCGGTCGCGTACCTGGCGCGTTCCAACCGCGTCTCTTCGGACGCCCCCTCCAAACCCAGGAGCACAGAGAAGGTATCGACGCCAACGAGGCGATCGAAGAAATCTGCACCTAGCTTTCGTCGTTGGCTTGCATCGAGCGCGGCTGTCTCAACTCTTTGGCCAAAAAAGGTCTCGAGCGCCTCTTCATGCGTACCAATGAGGCCCGCATAGGCCATCTGCGCGAGGTGCGGATACCGCGCCGTCTCCACCATTACTGCACGGAACAGGGCTGTCGTGGTGGGACTGGCAATCCGTTCCTGGAACATCAGGCCGACGAAAACAAGTATTTCTTCGAACGACTTCTGAAGCGTCTCTTCGATCTTGGCTTGCTCGGCCTGATCCGCCGGGTGGCATGCACTTGCGATGACGGCCGCGAACAGCTTGTCCTTTCCTTGCGCGTGGCGATAGAGCGTCATGATCGATACGCCGGCTTTGGCGGCGATCTGCTCCATGCTCGTCCCCTCGTAGCCGTCCCGCAAGAACATCTCGAGAGCCGCATCAAGGATGGCGGCCCGCTTGCGCGCCATCAGCTTCGCCTTGGGATGGTCAGTCGGCCAGTCCTTCATAGATCGCTTGACTCCTTACGATAGTGGATGTTATCGTATCTTACATACGATAATGTACCCTATACTATCACAACAGAAACCAGCATTTGCATCTACCTCCGCGCCCTACGCTGCCATGTTCCGTTGGGACATCCGCGAAGCGGCACTCGACTTCTTCCACTCATCAATAGAGCGAATCTGAGCATTACCTCGATCGCACTTTCAATTCTGAAAGCTCACGCTTTCAAGCCTATCAGCCGAAAGAGACTTCAATATGAGTAATGTTCGAGGCAAACCGTCTGCATTCCGACGTGCCACAAAGGTGACATTAAAGGTACTCGGTGGGGTAGCGGCGGTAATTGCTATTGGCGTCATCGCGTTGGCGTTGACATTTACCCGTGCAACCCTTGAAGTCCCAAATATCGAAATGGGAGCTTTACCGTCAGCAACGCCGCCAGCAGACATGTCGATCAGTGCGCTACCGACGGGAACCTATGACACACCCGCGGCTTTGGCTTATCGTGGGGGTTCGTGGGGCGACGTCCGGCACTTTGCATCTACGGCTGTGCTCATCCGCCATCCCAAAGGAAATTTGCTTATCGACGTCGGTTTTGGAAGGCACCTCGACCAGCATATGCAGTTGATTCCTTCGATGCAGCGGTCATCCCACAATAAGCTCGTTCCAGTGGTGGATCAACTGGCGGCAGGCTCCATGCAGCCTCACGATATTGCCGCCATCATACCGACCCACGCGCACTGGGATCACATAAGCGGTGTAGACGATCTTCGCGACGTGCCGGTGATGGTCACCGAACAGGGAAAACATTGGATTGATTCGAAAGCGTCAGGAACCGAAGTGATCAACAGCTTTGGCTCCATTAAATATCAACAATACGACTTCGATGGCGGCCCATACCTTGGTTTTCCGCGGAGTCACGATGTTTGGGGTGATGGTTCAGTTGTGATCGTCCCGGCGCCTGGACATACGCCTGACTCAGTCGTGATTTTTGTGACACTGCCATCCGGTACACGTTACGCGCTACTGGGTGACCTCGTATGGCAGCTGGAGGGCATTGAAATTCCTGCAGAGAAGCCTTGGATGCTCCGCTGGTTGATCGGTGAAAATAACGATGAAGTGCACAATGATATTGGTCGAATCAGGACTGCAATCAAGAAATATCCGCAGATCCATCCAATTCCTGCGCACGATGAGTCAGCCTTTCGTCAACTGCCCAAGTTTCCTGCTTTGGCCCATTGACCCGGTAGCAAGTTGACATTGAGACGCTTGGCAAAGCACTCACCGGATCCGGCCAACCTCTTGTCGTCGCTTCCAACGAAGGCCCTCAGGCCAAGCCCCCCCTCCAACAGGACAGGAAAGGGAAAAACAAATGCGTATCTTGATCATTGGTGCATCGAAGGGCACCGGCGCGCTCGCCGTCAAAGCGGCTCTCGAGCGCGGACACGAAGTAACGGCGTTCGCTCGAAGTCCCGAGAGACTCGGACTCGAGCACCCGAAGCTTGCAAAGGTGAAGGGGGACTTCCACAACAACGAGGACGTGGAGAGAGCCGTTCCCGGTCATGACGCGGTCATCGTGACCGCCTCGGCGGGGTCGATATCAAGCTTCAAGGAAGATCCGACATACTTTTCGCGCGGCACTGCGCTCGTCATCCGGGCCATGAAGGCGAGTGGAGTTCGCCGTCTCGTAGTGCTGAGCGCACTCGGTGTCGGCGAAACCAGCAAGATCGCTGGTTGGCTTGCCGAGAAACTTCTCTTTGGCATGCTTTTCAAGCTCCCGTTCACAGACCACGAGCGACAAGAGCAGGACACCCGCACGAGCGGACTCGAGTGGGTGATTGCGCGACCTGCAAGGCTCACGGACGGACCGGCGCGGAAGAACTTTGTCAAACAGACGGGACTTGAGCAGGTGCCCTGGTCGTGGACCATATCTCGCGCAGACGTTGCAGACTTCTTGGTCGAGGCGGCTGAGGTCGACACCTGGGTCGGCAAAGGCGTGCAGCTGGGCGGATGAGATGCCCACAAGGTTCGCGGCGTGCGCGCTTGCCCCCCGACAGCGACCGTTAGATCTTGAATCTCACGCCCGATGTCGTCGCGGAATTTGATGAGAACAAGGAACTCATCGCTCGCTGACTGCTGTCAATGCGGTAAGTGCGGCCGGAGGGCCATCGGCGCAAGGGCGCGGCCTGTTGTCCGCTTAAGATCAAACAGGTCCCGGGGCCGCCATCGAAGGCCATTGCCGGGGCCGATGGGCTACCTGTGCCGCTAGGTGCGAAGGCCGTCAATTGCAGCATCGAGGATCGGCTCGATGTAGTCGGAGGTACCGTTGATCGTCGCGATAGCCACGACCATGTCGAGGATCTGTTCCAACACAAGGTCTTCCCGGATCTCCCCGGCCCTTTGAGCTGCATCCAGCAGCGGGCGACCCGCAGCGAGTACCTTGGAACGACTGCTGCCGAACAATGGATCGCTGGTGTCGGTGTGCTTCAAGATTTCGAGCGCTACACGCCGCTTGTTCATCGAGAAGGTGTGGAATCGATGCAGCCAACTCGATAGCGCCTCACCCGGGCTTTCGTAGTTCGCTTCAGAGGCGGTCTCGCAGATCGTATTCACCTCGCCCGTGAACAGCGCTTCCAGCAAGTCTCTACGGCCGGGAAAGTTGCGATAGAGCGTGGCCATTCCTACGCCAGCACGTCGAGCGACTTCGGCCATCGACACCTCTCCATCGGACTCGGCGAGAGCCTGGGCAGCGGCAGCAACTATCTTTTCACGGTTGCGTTCGGCATCGGCGCGCTTAGGCGGAGCAACGGTCACGGATTGGAATCACCCTTAAATGGACAGGCTGTCCGTTTGTTCGTAAACTGAAAGTGGACAGTCTATCCGATTGATTCGGCTAGGCCCCAACACCTCGACAAGCGCACGGAAGGAATCGTCATGGAATACAGACCACTCGGCCGCACCGGCATCACAGTCAGTCAGCTCTGCCTTGGAGCGATGATGTTCGGATCGTTCGGCAACGCCGACCAGGAGGACTCGATCAGCATCATCCACAAGGCTCTCGATGCCGGCATCAACTTCATCGATACCGCCGATGGATATTCGCAGGGCGAATCGGAGGACATCTTGGGTAAAGCACTGGCGGGCGGGCGACGAAACGACGTCGTGCTCTCTGTCAAGTTCGGTGTGAACTTCGGGGGAGATCCGAACCGCCAAGGGGGATCGCGGCGATGGATCATGCAGGCGGTTGACGCGTCGCTGCAGCGACTGCGAACCGACTGGATCGACCTCTATCAGCTGGGCGCTCCGGATCCCAACACAGACATCGATGAGACGCTGAGCGCACTCACCGACCTGGTACGGGCGGGAAAGATCCGCTCTTTCGGCGCTTCCAAGGTTCCCTCTTCCCAAATTGCAGACGCACAGTGGATCGCTGACCGCGGAGGCCACGGGCGCTTCCGGTCCGAACAGTCGCCCTACTCCATGCTTGTCCGAGCCATCGAGTACGACCTGCTGCCGACGTGCAACCGGCATGGGATGGGCGTACTGGCTTTCGGCCCGCTAGCCGGCGGATGGCTCTCCGGAAAGTACCGCAAGGGGCGCCAGGTCAGTGGGCCTGGTTCCGCCATGCGGAGCCGGTTCGCGGGCGCGTCGTTCGACGTCAACAATCCCGACAACGCAGCCAAACTGGCTGCGGCAGACGCCCTCGGCGCGCTCGCGGACGAGGCCGGTCTGACGCTCATCCAGATGGCCACTGCGTTCGCGACCCGACACCCGGCCGTGACGTCGACCCTCATCGGCCCACGCACGATGGAGCATCTCGAGAGCTACTTGGCCGCGGACGGTATTCAGCTTTCCACCGAAGTCCTTGACCGCATAGACCAGATCGTTCCTCCGGGCGTCACGATCGACGTCGCGGCGAATCTGTGGACTCATGGAACACGAGCGCTCGACACGACTCGCCGTCGCCGCTGAGCGACGGGAACAAGATGGTCGCGCTTGTGTAGGAGCTGGCATTGCCGCGCGTTCGCTCCGACGAGCCCTCGCGCCCTCCTGTCCCAGCCTTCGGCACCGCCTCAGTGTCTCGACCGCAGCGCAAAGCCTAGACGCAACATCGCGAGCCAAGTTCTCGGACTCAGTCGATCCAGGCCGTTGGTGAAGCGACCTGCCCGCACCAAATCCGGCACAGGATAGTTCGGGGGGAGTTTCGCCATGATCTGCATGGCCTGATCACGCTTGCCAGCCGCCGCTTTGCGGTCAGCACGCCCAAGTAAAATGAGCAACTCCTTGCCTGTGGGATCAGTGGCATAGGCAGGCTGTCCTGGCTGCTGGCGCCAGGACTCGGCGAGCGGACCAGCATCGAATGCGGTGAAGCCAAGCTCCTCGACTAGTTCCATGACGACCGCTCGCGCTCCGGCGTCGTCGCCGGCAACAGGCAAGGCAATGCGGTTGGCAGCCGACTTTGGCGTGCCGCCATTGGCGAGGCTGAAGGCCGTCAGACTGTTGAAAGCCTTCACGACAGGGACGCCAAGTTGCCCGGACACCCAAGCGGTTTCTGGAAGACCTTGCTCAATCTCCTCGATCACGCCATTGAACTGCGGGATGTAGTTGCCAGTGTCAACAACGACACTGCCTTGCGGCAAGGACGAGATTAGAGACTCTGGTAGGTCACGAACTTTCTGGAGCGGAATGGCAATGATCAGAATGTCGACGTCTGAGGAAACCTCTGTGAGGTTCACCGCCTTGGCTCCAGTTCGTCCGGCAAATTCTCGAAGGCTTTCCGCACCTCGCGAGTTCGCAACCTTGACCGGATAGCCCAGTTCGACAAGGCGCTTGGCAAGCGCCTCTCCAACATTTCCGGCTCCGACGATACCAATCTCTTTAGTCTTTGTTGCGCGATTCATTGCAGCCTTCGTATGCTCTCTTCTGACCTGTCAGTCTTTGTCCGATTCACTCGTGGCGGACGGTGATTGCCCTAGTCGCCGCCGCCAAGATGCCGTCTAAGGGGCCGTACAGGTGTAGTTGCTTGCCGAGGCCACTGCCGTCGCGTTTCCAGCCGGACCCGTATAGCGCGGGTACTGAGGGTATTGACACAACGGCCGCGAGAAGGCCACTGCGCCAGTTGCATCCAACTTCGTCGCACTCAATGTGGCCGGAGGCGTGGAGGCAGTAACCCATTGATCCAGTGCTTCAAGCAGGTCCGACGTGTCGGCACCCGGTCCGCCACCGCAATGGTTGACACCCGGCGCAACATAGCTCCGTACAAAGGCGTCCGCCTGGGCTTGACCGCCCATCGCCGTCACGACGCCCGTGTAGTACGCCTCAGTCGATCTTGGGCTGAATGCCGAGTCGGCGCCACCCTGCCAGAGAATGAGCTTTCCACCGCTGTCGCGGAAGCTCGACAGGTCCGTTTTCGTCGCGTCCGCTTCGGTGGATGCGGCAAAGAGCGCAGCGGCGTCTTGGTCGTACGGCGCGTAAGTCACCGAGTCCACCGTTGGGTCGCGCGCCAAGTAATATTTAACGAAGCTGTCTGCCAGGAGGAACTGCAGGCCGTTGCGGAAGTTGCCGCCGCCGCTGATCCACTGCGCCCAAGCTCCGGGATCATCTTCGTTGCCGGTGAAATAGGCTCCAGCGTTCGTGTAGGTGGGATAGAGAGGCGAGGTGCCGAACGTTGCGGGATCAATCCTGGAATGCACTGCCGCGAGTTGAGCGTCAGACAGACACGTGTCGCCAGCGTCAGCTCCGCCAACGCAACGCAGCACCAACGGGTCGAAGGCTGCGGCGCACGCTGTCAAATTGGATACAACGCCATCCACGACGCCGTCGAGACCATCGCATGTCGCTCGCACCGCCGCTGCGAGAGTCGCGACCTTCGCTGTCGTCAGCTGTCCTCCAGGGGCCGCCTGCGCCTTATTCGTCTTGTTCCAAGCGCCGAAGAAGCCAACGATGTTGTAAGCGGGCGCACGCGCGACGATCCCATCAAAGAGATTAGGACTCCGTTGCGCGGCCATGAGGCCTTCGCGGCCACCATTCGAGCATCCCTCGAAATAGGATCTCGTCGGGCGCGAACCATATGTGTTCGTCACGAGCTCCACGGCTGTCGACATGACCGTCGGGACGGACTGGCTACCCCACAACTCCCTAGCGTAAGGATCCAGCGCGAAGCTGGCGTCCACCACCGACCCTTGGTGCCCGGAGTCGCTTGCAGCGACGGCGTAGCCTTTGTTCAGTGCGGTGGTCGGCAAACCATCGATGGGCGGTATCGAGCCGTCGAACCCGCCACCGCCTTCGTAGTAAAGCTTGCCGTTCCACTTATCCGGAAGACGTACTTCAAAGTTCAGGGATGGGGGAATCGTCCCGTTTACCTTGCAATAGGTCGGGGCTACCCCCGAAGCTGCAACGACGGCGGCAGTCAAATTAACCGCTCCGACCATGGTCTGGCCGGCCACATTCGCACAGGCTTGGGCCGCACTGGTCGGCGGAGTCGACGATCCGTCGCCACCGCAAGCAGCGAGGAGCGATGCAGCGACCGCGGCTGTTGTGAAACTCGTAGAGCTTGTCGTACGCATTTTCTGTCTCCGTTCTATGTGGCCGCCGGCAATGCATCCCTTCGATCGCGACCGCAGGGCTGGCGCAGAGGCGGAATACGCTGCACCCGATTCACCAATCCGCAGCCGGAAGTCGTGAGGGCCGTCGGAAGACCGGTCAACTCATGGCGGACCAACTGGCCCCCGTTTGACGTCGCTGCGGGTGCTCACCCTCCCCGCTAGTCGACGAAGAGGTCCAGTGCCAACTCGGTGCCCGAGCGAACCGCATAGCGCTCAAAGTCCGTCACGCCTTCCTCTGCAAGCACGGCGTCGTCAAGATAGAAGTTTCCGGTGGTTGCACTGCTCCGGCGCGTGAGGATGGCGTGAGCGGCGTCAGCCATGATGTCAACCGTGCGGCATCCATCCGAAGAGACGCCCATGATTTCGCTAGCCGCCGTTTCGATCATCGTGCGCGGCCACAGTGCGTTGACGGCAATCTTGTGCTGCCTGAACTCCTCGGCCATGCCCAGCACGCACATGCTCATGCCGTACTTCGACATCGTGTAGGCGCAGTGGTCGGCGAACCAGGAGGCCCTGAGGGTCAAGGGAGGTGACAGGACGAGAACGTGAGGGTTCGCAGCCTTCGCCAGGTGCGGATGGCAAGCTTGCGTCGCAGCGAACGTCCCTCGGACATTCACGTCGAACATCAAGTCGAATCGCTTCATGGGCGTATCGGGTGTCTTCGCCAGGAACAACGCACTGGCGTTGTTGACCAGTATGTCGATGCCGCCGAACGTCTTCGCGGTCGTTTCGACAGCCTTGCGAAGCTCATCGTCATCGCGAACGTCCATGATGAGCGGTAGCGCATGGCCGCCGGCCCGACGAATCTCTTCGGCTACGGTGTAGAGGGTGCCGGGCAGCGTCGGGTGCGGTTCGCTCGTCTTCGCTGCGATGGCGACATTCGCGCCGTCGCGCGCCGCGCGCAACGCGATCGCCCGCCCGATGCCACGCGTTCCGCCGGTAATGAATACAGTCTTGCCCTTGAGGGTCCGTGATGAGTCCAAGGTATTGCTCCGTATTGATCAGGATTTCTCGAGCAGTTGGGCTCTGAGGGCAAACTTCTGGATCTTTCCAGAGGCTGTCTGAGGGAAGCTATCGACGAATCGCCAGATGCGTGGCACCTTGAACGAGGCGAGATGCAGCTTGCAGAACTCTTTCAAGTCCTCTGCAGTTGTCGGTTCGCCCGCACGTAGCTGAACGAATGCGACGACAACTTCGCCCCATTCGGCATCGGGAGTTCCGATGACCGCCACACCGGAGATGCTCGGATGCGTGAAGAGGACGTCCTCAATTTCTCGCGGATAGATGTTCTCTCCGCCACGAATGATCATGTCCTTGAGGCGCCCTTGAATCCGGAGGTAGCCAAGCTCGTCCATGCTCGCGAGGTCGCCGGTGTGCAGCCAGCCATCGGCATCGAGCGCCTTCGCCGTCGCTGCAGGGTCCAGGTAATACCCCTTCATCACACAGCGGCTGCGGGCACAGATCTCACCCACCCAGCCGCGTGGAAGGGTCTCGCCGGTTTCCGGGTCGACCACCTTGACCTCGGTTTGCGGGAGAGGACGACCGACTGTCAGCCACCACTCCGGGTGAGCGTCGTCCGGGGTGGTGTGAGTGATGTAGGGCGACGACTCTGTTTGACCGAATCCGATGCACACCTTCAATGACAGAAGTCCTTGGGCACGCCGAACCAGCTCGGGCGGGACCGGAGCCCCACCCAGGGTTGCCAGGCGCCATGCCGTCAGATTTCGCGTGGAGACACTCGGCTGGTCCAGCATCCGAATCAGCATCGTGGGTACGCTGAGCACGATCGTTCCGCGCTCGCTCTCCAGAAGCTCCAGCATCAACTCGGGGTCGAACATTGGAGGCAGAACGTGTACACCGCCGGTTTGCAGCGCTCCCAGCGTCACGAGCCCGCATCCGGCGGTGTGGAACATAGGCATCGGATTGACCCAGACGTCACCGGGAACGGCACCTATCGCGCTTGCATAGAACTTGGCGTTGTTGACCAACCCGCGATGCGTCAGCTCGGCCCCCTTCGGAAAGCCAGTGGTTCCCGAGGTGTACTGGATCTGCGCAATGTCCCCCGCGCCTACTTCAGGAAGAGCCACTGGCTCGGCCCCGGCGACGAGCGCATCCCACTCGTCCATCGAGATGGCCTCATGCAGCAGCGACAGGCCGGAACGGACTTCGGCGATGAGGGCCGCTAGATCCCGGCCTCGGTACACTGGCCAGAAAATGATGCCCTTGGACATCGATTGGCTCAGCACATGTGCGAGCTCATTCGCCGTGTAGCTCGGATTGACCGTTACCAGTGTGATCCCCGCGAGAGCCGCGCCAAACTCGATGAAGACCCATTCCGCGCAGTTCGGGGCCCAGACTGCAACATGGTCTCCGGGACGGAACCGCTTGAGAAGAGCCCAGGCGCTCCTCTCGGCGTGCGAGAGCAATTCAGAGAATGTCCAGCGTCCGCGACGCGCGGGCTCTTCCTCTCCCGTCACTAGCGCGCTCATCTGCGGCCATTGCCGGGCGGCGAGTCGCAGCGCCTCACCGACCGAGCTTTCGATGACGGGAACGTCCGTCGCGCCTTCTTGCGACGACAGACGACTTGCTGCGTTCTCGGTCGGGTGCATGCTGTCTCCAAAGAGGCGCTCTCGGACAACGGCGCGTTCCTTATAATGGTCTGAAGCATATGGTACGAAACGGACTATGTCAACGCAACTAGATCTCCCTTCCGACGTGACGACCCGGTTGAGCGCAACCTCCTATCTGGTGTTGGGGTTGATCGGCCTGCGCGGGCCGTCGACGCCCTACGACCTCAAGCAGGCCGCGAACCGCTCGATCAACTACTTCTGGCCCTTTCCGCATTCGCAGCTTTACAGCGAGCCCGAGCGGCTGACCAAGGCGGGGCTCTTGACCCATGTCCAGGAGGAGACGGGCCGGCGACGTCGGCTCTACACGCTCAACGAGGCGGGGCGTCTCGCCCTCACACAGTGGCTGAAATCGCCCCCTGGCGAAGTCTTCGAGATGCGCGACATGGCCGTGATGCAGCTCTTCTTCGGAGAATTCATCGAGACCGAAGAGCTGGTCGTGCTGGCCAAAGACCAGGTATGCCTCTACGAGGAGCGTCTGCGCGTGTATCGGGACATCATGGCCAAGAACCCTCCGACGCCTGGCCGCGAGCGACGCATGGCGCCGCTCGACCTCGGCATCCGGATGGCCACGGTCTGCGTCGACTTCTGGCGTGAGATTGCAGCGAACCCACCGCCGGGTACCATGCCGAAGGCCTGAGATGAGCGACAACGCAAGTCGTGGAAGGCGATCGGGGCCCAAGCGCGCCTGCTGTTCCGTTGTACGTCGATATGAGGCCGCAGAACGGTATTCGAGCATGGACGTTGAAGCGGTCAGACTGCGTCAAGAATTGATCCGCCCCGACGACCAGTTCACCATGCATAAAGCTCGCATTGCGCGAGTCCACGATCTCCGCAACGGTGCTCGACCTACCGGTTGAAGCGATCACCGAGGAATGCGAGCACGTCGGCGTCGGCCCGTCGGATGACAGTGAAGTGGTCTGCCCCTTCATACCGCTTGTAAGTCACGGGCGCGCCCGCGGCCTGTAGTTTGGCCACGAAGGCGCTGGTAAGCGGCTCCAGGACCAACGGGTCGGCGGTTCCTTGCACGATGAGCGTCGGCTTGCGCAGCGTGAAGTTTGGCGTCACGGCCGGGTCGTTTGCGGCGAGAAACGCGCGCATGCGTGGCGTCTCGGCCCACCCCGGCTTCAGGCCCGCGAAGGCGTCGCCCTTGGCCTTGATCGCGTCACCGATGATCGCAATGGACGGCACTGAACAAGCGGCTCGGAACGCTGGAAGAACGCGCTTCAGGTCGTCCCCCATGACGGTACCAGGGTCGAAATCGTCCGACTCCGCAAGCAGCCCGACCGTCATAAGCGCCACTTGGAACTGCTCAGTGACACGCTCGGTCTGCCTGACCGTGGCGTCCTTTGCCGTGTCGGCCATCATCGTGAATCGTGCGGTATGTTCCGCAATCGACGTGTAGGGCGCCGCTGCCACAGTACCGAGCAGCTCAAGCTCTGGCGCCTCGGCTTGATGCGCCTCGACACCCAGAACGGCATGCCCGCCATCTGAATGACCAAACACCACCCAGCGATTGGACAAGGCCGGCTCGGCTTCCCGAGCGGCCCGAACTCAAGCGATGAGTGATCGGGCCAGACTCGCGGCGTTGTAGTAAGGCAAGGGCACGCTCGCTACAGCGCCGAGGCCTTCGAAGTCGGGCGCGACCACGGCATAGCCGGCGTTCACCAGCTCGCCGATCTGGAAGGCGTAGTCACTCTTGAATCCGTCGCGTGTCAAAGCCGCCGTCGAGGTCGTTCGGCGTCAGGCTCGGCGCACAAGTCTTCTGGCCAGGCGTGGTCGTGCCGTGCGCCCAGGCGACGATCGGCCACCCGCCTGCGGGCGGGCGACCGCGCGGGACGAACAGCAGGGTGGAGGCGCGTGTCGCAACGCCGGTGATGCTCGGCATGGTGTGGATCAGCAGCCTCGCGTCAGCCCGAAAATCTGCTGGCTCGGGTTGTACCGTTGACGAAACGAGCGAGCGCGGCGCCGCATTTGTTACGTTCGGCTTCGGCGCTGCGCAGGCAGCTGCGAGCATCAGGGCGTTCGTGGCCACAAGAGTTCGCACGATGCGTGAAAGGTTCGTGGGTTGGTTCATGCTCGTTCCTTCACACTTGATTCATGCCGCCATCGATGCAGAGTTCAGCACCGGCGACGTAGCTGCTTTCATCCGACGCCAGGAAGAGCGCAGCGGCCGCGACTTCCTCTGGGCGCCCCAGACGCCGGAGCGGGATTTGCGCAGCCAAAGTCCCTCGCACTTCGGCGCTCGCGCCGTCGAACATCGGCGTGTCGATTGGCCCCGGGCTCAGGGTGTTGACGCGGATGCCCCGGTCGGCTAGCTCCTGCGTCCAGGTGCGAGCCCAGGCGCGCACCGCCGCCTTGCTGGCGCCGTAGGCGCCGTACCCTGGAGTTCCGATCGATCCCGCGATCGAGCCGATCAGGACGATGCTGGCGCCCCGCGTCATCAGTGGCACCGCGCTCTGCACCGTGAACACCATGGCACGCATGTTGAGATCGAAGGTGCGATCGATGTGGTCGCCGGTGAGGGCCTCGAGCGTTGCGTATTCGGAGATGCCCGACGACGTGACAAGGATGTCGATCTGTCCGGCACGCTCCCGCACCGTGTCGAAAAGCCGTTCCAGATCAGTCGCGTTCGTCATGTCACCCTGCACGGCTTCTACATTCCCGCCAATCGACGCGACTGCCTGGTCAAGCTGCGTCTGCCGTCTTCCAGTGATGAAGACGCGCGCGCCTTCGGTCGCGAAGCGGCGTGCAACGGCGAGACCGATGCCGCTGTTGCCGCCGGTCACTACCGCGATCTTTCCGGTAAGCTGTCCCATGTCATTTACTCCGTTTGCTGAAGTTCAAATCTACGCAATCCATTGACGAATCGGCGTCGACACTGAACCTCATGTTGCGATCCAATCTGAGCGAAATCCTCGTCTTCATGGCCGTTGTCGACGAAGGCAGCTTCGTCGCCGGCGGTAAGGCGATGAGCCTGTCCAGATCCACTGCAGGCAAGTCGGTGAGCCGTCTGGAAGACCGGCTCGGTGTGCGATTGCTTAACCGCACTACCCGAACCCTCAGCTTGACCGATGAAGGCCGGCTCTTCTACGACCGCGGCGCGCAGATCCTGGCCGCCATCGACGACGCGGAGTCGAGCATGGAGGGGCGCACGGGTACGCCGCGCGGTCTCTTACGGTTGAGCGTTCCTGATGCCTACGGACGGCTCGTACTTCTGCCCATCCTGCGCAAGTACCTCACAGCGTGGCAGGATGTACGGGTCGAAGTGAGCTTTTCTGACCGCCGGGCAGACCTCATCGAAGAGGGATGGGACTTGGCGGTAAGGATGGGGGGCACACATGCGGATACGCGACTCGTGACCCGCATCGTTGCTCACTGCAAGGCACTATTGTGTGCCTCGCCCTCATATCTCGAGGCGCATGGTGAACCGGCAGATCCAGCAGCGCTCGCCGATCACGAATGCCTCATCTACAGCAGCAGCCATCGGCCGCAGAGTTGGCCGATTCGCGACGCCAACGGCGAGTCGGTCAGTGCACCGGGGCGCAGTCGTATGGCGCTCGACAGCGGCGAGGCTCTCCGCGACGCCGCCGTCTCTGGACTCGGCATTGCGTTCCTCCCCGACTTTTTAGTCGCCGACGACCTGAAAGCGGGCCGCCTTCGGCGAGTACTTGCTGACCTGGTCTTCGACGACGTCGACATCGTGACGATCTATCCCACGCGGCGCTTTCTGGAACCTCGCGTCAGGCGCTTCATCGATCTGTTGGTCGACGAGCTCGGGAACTGGCGCTGTCTGCTCGGCAATTATCGTCAACGTGCTGTGCGTTCGTCCGCTTCCATCAACCCCCTGCTCCACTGGTGTCAGGCGAGCGCTTGAGGAATGCCACCAGTCTCGTGACGGCTTGGACATGGCGGTGCGCCATGCGGAAGCAATTGCGTGACGATGTTGTCAGGGGCTACGGCCTGTCCTACGTCGTCAAGCGCATGGCTTAAATCCCGTCTTTCCGGCTTACGGGTCGGCCGCGCCCTGCCGATGTACCAACTCGACGCTCTGGTCACTCAGCACCTCGTGCGGCGCCTACTCGATCCAGAGCACCTGCCCATCCAACTTCGTTGCAAAGCCCTGTCTGGCGAGCTGCAGCGGACGGCATGCTTAAATTGACCAAGCCCTGCGAATTGGAAACTTTTGTCGTCACAGAGCAGGAGCTCCAGCCGCTTGGCCCTAAGGCACGACGATGACGCATTCCAGGCTTCTTGCCTTCGCCGCAGCGTCCATCGCCTCAGGCAGGTCCGCGAGTGTGAAGATCTTTGGGACGATGGGGCTGAGGTCGAGACGGCCGATGCGCAGAAGCTCGAGCAGGCGACGATTGGCGTCGACCGGGTACATGAACTGGCCGATTATCTCCAGGTCATTGGCCATTAGCTGCATGTAAGACACTGGGAGCGGCGTAATCATGCTGCCCATCAGAACCAACCTACCGCCACGGCGCAACGCGCCCAAGGCTGCGAGAGTTGCGTTGGGGTCGTGAGCTTGACCAACCATGTCGAACGCCATCTGGGCGCCGCCGTCCGCCGCCGCACGCAGGGCTGTTGTGTCTGACTGCAGGTCGCCAGTTAGAACGACCGGCCTGACACGCACGCCGCCAGCGACTACCAGGGCGTCTAAGGCCTCGACGTTGCGCCCAGCAGCGATCACACGCCCTGCGCCCATTGCGAGCGCGCACAACACGGCGGAGCTGCCGTAGGCACCGCTGGCGCCCGTCACGATCAGAGTCTCGCCCGCACCCAGCTGGCCACGCAGCAGGCCGCCAAAGGGAATAGCGCACCGGCTGATTACCGCGAGCTGCGCGGAGCCAATGTGACCCAGGTCATTTACCGGGGTGACGGCCGACGCCGGAAAGAGCACGAACTCGGCCAGGGTACCGTCAGGCCAGTCCGCTTGCATGGCCTTGCTATGGGCGTCGACAGCCGTGACGCCAATCAGCACCTGGGTCGGATCCGCGACCCGTTCCGACGACACGAAAAGGGATGACAGCACCACGCGCTGGCCAGGCTTAACGCTCCAGACATCACGGCCCACGGCCTCGACGACACCTACTCCGTTACCCCCGGGGGTGAAGGGCCCGCTCGGCGTCGCATAGAACGGCAAATCGCCTTCCACATAGGCCTTGATGTAGGACATCAGCGACGATGCCTCGACCCGAACGAGAACGCTTCCCGAACGCACTTCGGGTACTGGGACGTCTTCTAGCCTCAAAGCCCCACCCATTCGATCCAATCGCCATGCCCTCATGCGGCCTTCCTTCTTAGTTCGTTGTTCCACTACTCAATACCTCCGACTGGAGTTTGGGCACGAACCACGCGACAGCCGGGTTTGTGGCTTGCTGGGGGCTTCGTGTCCAAGGTTGTTTCAGACCGCAAATTTCAGCGGAGGGAGATCTAGTCAAGCTTGCGAGGGCTTGTGCGCCGATCGCCAGGGGGCGTCGTGATCCAGATGCCGTTCTCGCGCAACCCAGAGTGAATGCACCTCGCCACCCCGCTCTCTCATCATCACCCCAGTTCAGCCGTTCTGCCCGCGGGCAACTATCCGACCCTCAGGTTGACAGTGTCAACCTAGTCGGCTAAGGTTGACGCTGTCAACCAAGGAGCTTTACATGCCTACAGTCTTGATCACCGGAGGACATTCCGGTCTTGGACTTGAAACTTCAAAACATCTCGCGGGAATGGGTCTCAACCTTGTTCTCGCAGGCCGCAAACTCGAAGCGATTGAGCCTGTCGCAAAACAGCTAAGGGCGGCCTATCGGGTTAAAGTGAGCGCGATGGCATTGGATGTCGCTTCTCTGGCATCTGTCCGAGCCGCGGCCGCCGTATGCAGTGGCAAGATCGCGAACGGTGAGATTGATGCGCTGCAGGGAATTGTGTGCAACGCAGGGGCGAATTTCCTCGGAAAGGTTTCCTATAGCGTGGACGGCCATGAAAATACTTTTGCGACCAACTACCTGGGCCATTTCCTGCTCGTGCAACTGCTGCTCGACCACGTGGCCGAGAATGGCCGTGTTGTGTTCGTCGCAAGCGGAACGCATGATCCCGATACAAGTGACGGGAAATTCGCCGGAAAAGCGGTTGAGGCTGATGCATTTACCCTAGCCAACCTGGGGAAGGATGGTTCGAAGATTATCTCAGGCGGCCAGCGCTACTCTACGTCGAAGCTCTGCACTATCCTTTATGCCTATGAACTGGATCGACGGTTGAGGCGGTCGGGAAAATCAATTGTGTCGGTCGCATTCGATCCTGGCTCGATTCCCGAAACAGGTTTGATGAGAAGCCTGCCTGGACCTCTCCAGGCGCTCACCAAGTCGTCGTTCACGAGGTGGGTCACACGAAAGATGGGCATCACCCAGGGAAGTTTGGATTTTTCTAGTGCGTCCCTCGCGAAAGTGACTGCAGACGCAGAGTACTCTGAAATGTCTGGGAAATATCTTCAATCGAATGACGGATCTCTACTTGTGGCAAAGTCGTCGAAGGCGTCTTACAATGAGTTCACTGCCGAAAAGTTGTGGAATGACTCCAAACTTCTTGTTCGTTTACAGCCGTCAGAGGAGCCAGCAAGCCTGAAATGAGCACCGCTAAAAAGCTGGTCGCCGCCGCTTCATCGTTATTGGATTCCGGGGGTGAAAATGCCGTTACTCTTAGAGCCGTAGCCCAGGCCGTCGGAGTATCCTATAATGCGCCATATAAGCACTTCGAAAGTCGTAAATCTCTCTTGGCTGCAGTAATCGCCGAAGACTTTTTGATGCTATCGGATGCCTTTCGAAATCTCCGAGAATCGACTGCAGCACCCATAGACAAACTTCGATGTGCGCTCAAAGTCTTCGCAGATTTTGGTCAAGAAAAGCCTGCGCGGTATCGACTCATGGCCAATCATGATGGACATGGAGATAGCGTCGAGGAAGCGGCCTTCTCCACATTCGTCGAGTTCGCGGCCATTGTTGAGGAATGTCGGGTGGCTGCCGATCTGCCAGATGTTTCGGGCACCAACCTTGCCGGCTTGATTTTCGCGACTTTGCACGGGCTCATCAGTTTGGATGCAAATGCTAGGCTAAAGCCGGAAAAGGGTCTGACCAGCATCGGCGAAAGCATGGACTTGTTGCTCGGCCTTCTCAGACCAAGCAAATGAAGTGACTCCTAGCGAAATCCAGTCCTGCCCTTCGCCGGATCCTGTACGACTAAAGCCACGCGCCGACGATGCTCTACAGCCACGCAATGGATGAGTCAATGCGAGCGTCGCTTCTCCACGCTCATCGACCACTATGTCGGTCGCGCCTGCACCGCTCCGCGTGAGAATTGCAGGACGCGCTCCGCTGCCTTCTCGGCGCTAGGAGCGTGGCGTTGAACCCGTGGCCGAATCAAGCTCTCCGAAAAGTGCCCTATCGCGAGGACACGGCATTCAGCGATGCAGCCATTTGTGAAACACCCAGCGGCACACTGGTGTGAGCCGGGTATCGTTGTAGTTATCAGCTGCCATCCGAATCGCTTCGGCCTGCGTGGGATATGCCCGCATCACCTGGGCGAGCTTGCGTAGTCCGATGCCGGCGCCCATTGCAAGCGACAGTTCGTTAATCATTTCACCAGCGTGGCGCGCCACGATCGTGGCGCCCAATATCCTGTCGCTTCCTTCGCGAACGTGAATTTTCACGAAGCCACTGTCCTCGCCGTCTACAACCGCACGGTCGACATCGTGCATCAGAACAGTGAACGTCTTGACCGGGATTCCACGCTCTCTGGCCTTCCTCACATGAAGTCCGACGTGCGCGATCTCTGGGTCGGTGTAGGTACACCAGGGAACAATGAGCGATGTCATTCTTTTCCGACCGGGGAACAGCGCATTGCGCACTACGAGTTGACCGGAGGCGTGAGCGGTGGTGGTGAACTTGTGCGCAAGGCAAACGTCGCCCGCTGCATAAACACGGGGGTTAGACGTCCGAAGGAAATCGTCGACCAGAACGCCCTTCTCGGGCGTGGCGGCGACTCCCGCCACATCCAGCCCCAGACCTTCGATCATTGCAGCGCGACCTGTGCCCACGAAGATTGCGTCGACGGCAATAGACATGACGTCGCCGCCGTTGGCCAGGTCGACCACCTTGCTTGAGCCCTCCATCCGAACCGCCGTTGCGCGCGTATTGAGATGAATTTCCACCCCGTCCCGCGCCAAGGCGTCCGACACAGTGTGAGCGGCATCCCGCTCCTCGCCAGGCAGGAATAGCGACTCGGCCATGACGATGGTCGTCCTTACGCCCAGGCGCGCCAACATCTGCGCGGCTTCGCATCCCCCCGGCCCCCCTCCGATCACCAGAACGCTCTTCGGAAGCGTCGTCAGTTTGAAGCCCTCCTTGGCGTGCATGAATCCACACTCTTGCAGCCCTGGAATGTCGACCTCCTTGGGACGCGAGCCTGTGGCAATCATTGCCTTGCGGAATTGCAAACGAACGCCGTCGACATCGATGCTGTCAGTGCCAAGGAAGCGAGCCGCCCCGAAGAAGAGGTCGACACCCAACTCGACCAGCCTTTGAGCCGAATTTGCCCGACTGATTCGTGCGCGGATTCGACGAACTCGGTCCATCGCAAGCTCAAAATCGATCGACATGTCCGTCGGAGCGCCGGCGCCAAAGTTCAACGCGCCCCGCATATCAGCGTAGTTTCGCGACGTACGAATCAGCGCTTTCGTTGGAACGGACGCGTAATGCAGGGAGTCCCCGCCAAGGCTGTCACGCTCTACCAGGGCCACTCTCGCTCCTAGTTTTGCGGCCGTTCGCGCGGCAATCAGTCCGGCTGGACCAGCACCTATGACCACGAGGTGATAGGGAGCATGCGGGGTTGGATTTCGCCAGCCTGCTGGCCGCGTGTTGGCCATGAGCTCTCGATCGTACGTATCCTCAAAGTCTTCGATACCGAAGTCTTCCAAGTCGTTTTTCACCATGATGAAGTTCGCTTGCGCAACCAGCCGCCCTTGAAGCCAGCTCTGCTTAGGCCGGTACGAAAATAGGGAATGGCCCGAGTAAGCTTCCAGAGCAATCCCGACCGGAAGTTTTCTATCGAGAGAACGGTCAATCCTTGATCAAAGCCAAAGTCTCCAATTGATATCCACCCCTGGCCTGCAGCATCGATGACCGATGCGTTGAAGCCGCCGGCAAGTACCGTCCGACTTCTTTCAGGGCTGTCGCGAGCGTGGAGCGCGCGAACAACTGGCAGTGCGACATCCGGAGCAAAGGCCAGTGAATTCAGCGCAGCAGAGCCGGCGACCGTTCCGTCATCTGGCCCATACGGCACGCCGCGGGCAGCATAGCCATAGAAAGCTTGGCTACGACCGGCGTAAGTCACCGTCTGGGCGCTCGGCCCTTCACCGGCGGACAGCCCCCAGATGTCTCGCGCATACCCTTGAAAATCCAACGGGTTCCGTTGTCCGTATTCTCGTTGCACGATGGTCGCCCGCCGGCTGTTTTCAAAGTAGTCCGAGCGCTTCTCCCGCATGAAGCGGTCCCTGATGTCGCGGAGGTCGATCCAGGCGTGCGAAAGCTGATGAATGAAGAGCGGCCCTGCATAGAGGAAATCCTGTCCGTAGAGGTTCTCCCATTGATACGTCATCGTCCATGCGATGAAGCTCTCCGAACTCAACCGATGGGTTGGAGATCCGAGACCAAGGACGTACAAGATCAGCGCTTCGCTATACCCCTCCCAGCCGTAGTCCAAAAAGCCGTGCCCCGGCATCCACCCATGAACTACAGCAGAACCACCCGCCTGCGCCCAGTTCCAGTCGACGCGGCGATACAGCGCGTCGGCCAGTTCACGCAGTTCGGTTTCCAAGGGTGTGCGTTTGGTGAAATAGGCGGCCGAGGTCAGAAATCCCGCTATCAGAAGAGCGGTGTCAATGATCGAAAGTTCGCAGTCCCATACGCGCTTGCCGTCCGCCATGTCGAGGAAGTGAAAGTAGAAGCCCTTAAATCCGCTCGACTCGGCGACGCCTGTCTGGTCGCTGTGCCAGAAGAAGCGCATGGCTGTTAGCGACAATTCGACGGCCTCATCGCGCCTGATCCAACCGCGCTCGACACCCACCGGGTACGCTGATAACGCAAGCCCGACGACGGCGATACTGCACGGCGAGTTATCCAGCGTTCGATCGGCGACAAGGCCGTTGCGTGGATTGGTCACCTTCGCGAAGTAGTCGAACGCTGCCTTCTGCAGCCCGTCAAGCATGCCGGCATCAGCACTATCGATGTCTATTTTCGGGGACGCAGCCTTAGCTTTGAACGGCCATATCATCTCGGGCAATGTAGTTCGTTGATCTACCCACCTCCTCGAGAGAGGGCTTGGCAGACGGGGTGGAGCGATGGCGGATCGCCTTGGCCGAGGCTACAGATGAAGCTCGATCGGATTCGCGGGCCTTCGAAGAAGGCTCAGGTCGACTGTCCTGCACTCAAAACCGGACATCAATCCGCAGTCTAGTCCGAATGCTCGCACGCTGCACCCGACACGGAACCCATCGTTCTACGCGGAAACATAGCCAACAGGTCGGACGCTTACACCCCCGCGTACCGACCAACCTTGTTGGCCGCGAGAATCACTCTACTGTTGCGCTACCGACGGGAGACTGAGAGATGCGAACGGGAGGCAATCTCGGGGAACGCGCCTTGGTTTGGGTTCCAGCGCTTAGCAGATATGTGCCTCCCGCCGTCGATTCGCCAATCAACGCGAATGGTGGCAATACCGTCGTTCTGCCAGGAGTGCTACTGATGAACGCCTCCGATGAGACCGTTGCCTGGTTGGGATCGCCGCTCTGGGTCCGCAGCACTAGGTGCGGCCGCAACCCATCGGCCCTCATAGCACTCTGGAAGCACGGTGACGCACGCGTCGAGACGAACGCCGTTGATGCCCTGCGCGGCGGGCATGCGGTGCGCCAATGTGGCGGCTCCGGGCCTGCAAGACCCATCGCTGGCGGCAGTGTGGGTGTACTGGCCGCCGACAGGTGGTCCAACTTCGAGGTCGAGGGGTGAGGCGGACGTCGTACAGGCCTTCGTCGATCCTTCATCCTCGACGACGCGGCCGGCGCCCATTTCGCTTGTGAGTCGTTCCTGGTTCTCAATGACCTCGAAAGTTTTGGCCGCCGCCGTGCGGCTTTTCGTGAGCGTTTGGAGTGCAGAGCCGGATGACGGCCCGCTGACGGAAACGAACCTCTGGCTCATGGTCGAGCGCCTAGTGGCACGACAGGTGTCGGACAAGCTGAGAAATCCTCGCGATGGCATGCCGGCCGGCGCGATGCAGCGCGTGAACGAGTTGATCGCTGAGCGGCTCCACGCCGCGGACAGTCGAGCGCCCCGTATCGACGAGCTGGCGGTCGCAGCCCGGACAAGCGCCAGCCACTTTCATTCTCGCCTTTAGGCGATCGACAGGGATCACTCCGCATCAGCATGTCTTGTCGCGTCGGATCGAGCGTGCAATGGGCACGCTGGCGCGATCCGATATTTCTGTGACCAAAGTCTCAGACAGTACTGGGTACGCGTCTCCGTCTCATTTCGTCGCGACTTTCAGGCAACGGCTGGGTATCACGCCTGGCACCTACAGGGGCGCCCTCTCGACGCAACGATTTAGCGCCGCCAGCGAAGCAACGAGGCAACGATGTGCGCGACAGCTAGAGTCTCGTTGCCGAGGACGCCTCAAGAAATGATATTTTTCGTTATCGCTCGGGCAGGCGCGCGCGCAAGATGAAGGCGCCCACCTGGGCACGGTCATCCAGGGGTGGAGCGAATCAGTCGCATGCATCACCCTGCGCCATTGCGGTGGTGCACTGCATCCATCGCGTCGACGTCGCGCGCGTTGAAAGCATCGTCATCCTGCTTCATCAGTGCGAGCAGGCGTTCTGTTCGGCCTGTGTCTCGGGTCGTGGTATCCATGAAAGACTCCTTGTCCTAGACATCATGGCCGCTCTTAGAGCGCAAGGGGCTCGTCTCCAGTAACGTGGGTTACGCACCGAGGTGTGCCGAGCCACATGCGACTGGACGGGCCAGGCGCAACAGCAGGAGACGAGCCATGGACGAGCGTATCAAGTTCTTCGT
>FTIP01361452.1_pt1 | contig 31163 bp, 29 predicted proteins | sample 1658301 | NCBI WGS metagenome assembly FTIP01 (sample SAMEA3914813, study PRJEB12502) | metagenome | biome: forest; material: soil | place: Canada | collected 2011-07-07 | depth 0.3 m
GAAGGCAGGGGTCGCACGTTCGAACCGTGTCGGGCGCACCAGATTCAGTCCTCGTAAGTCATTGATTTACGGGGACTTTTTTCTTGGTTCAGTATTTTTGACTAAGCTGATCAATCAGCATGTGGGACAAATGTGGGCCAAACCACGGATCCCGGCGCACCTCCGGCATCCGCTTGAGTCGGTTCACTTCCTACCCTCGAATGTTGCAGCGCCTTGGGCATCGCCGCCTGCCTTTTGTGACAGGCGGCAGGCAGTCACCGGCACAAAGCACCCAGGGTGATCGTCTGCAGATGCGATGCATCGACTGTCGCGCGCGATGAACACTCACGCTGAAGCTCGCGCCAAGCGGGGAGGATTCGATGGGCGGCCGCGGGGTTGTCCAATGCAGTCCAATGTTGTCCAAACAAGTCCAGCACCACCCAATAAATTCCTGAACACACCTGTTTCATGGGGCCACGTCGATTCACTAGCCGGCACAATCTCCGGCAGTTCGGCCTGTAGCCGACACCCTTGCCTACTCGCCCGCAAGACAATCGGGCGTCGAGACTCTTTGATCACAACGACAAATGGATACGACCTCTGACGAAGCCAGTGAGTCCAGGTTGATTCGGTTCAAAGAGCTGCAGACGCTCATCCCTGTCGCCAAGGCGACGCTCTATGGGTGGATGGACCCGGACTCGCCCTACGGCAAAGACAAGAATTTTCCAGCTCGCGTTCGCATCGGTAGCGCGGTGTTCTGGCGACTAGATGAAGTGCTGCGGTGGCGCGCCTCGCATGAGACCGCGACGCACGATCGACGTGCGCCGACGGCCGCGATCGCGGTAGCGGCGAAGACGAATTCAGGAGCGGCATTGGCGAAGCCCTCTACAGGTCTGGCACACACGGGTATCGATGCCCACGAACTGCATACGACGGCGACACCTGTCGCCGCGAAGAAGAAGCCCAGAGCGTCCTCTGCGAAGTTGTCCGGTTCGCCACCTGACGAAGCTGGTCGAGGAGATGCAGACATCGCGCCGTCTGCAGTCGCGCCGACGTCAGCAAATACGACGCAGTGCGAAGAGCTGAAGGCGAGAGAGCGACCAGTCGTCTTGCTCACCACGGAGCTTAGCCCTGGCAGATGGGGTTCAATCAAGATTCAAGTACCGAAGAAGAGGCCGTCGGTGAACGGATCCATTGCGGACTTTGAGGCCCGTATAGCGGCCTTAGCGGCGAAGGTGGCGAAGTAGTTGCTCTCCGTGACCCGGGCCGGTCATAGTCTGTTGGCACCTCAGCTCGTGCGCCGAACGGTTCGATCGGATATTTCTGCTTTCCGGACGAGAGCCCAAGCGCATTTTTCGCCTCGCGAAGGTCGAGTTGGGCAAGAACCCGTCAGAGCCGGCCTCGTGGGGAGGTCGCACCGCCATCGCCGTAGTGTCCCCGGCGCTTCAACCTCATCTCAACCACCGCTGACCTGGAGGGTAGTCATTGAGTGCGATCTTCATAGGCGTGACGAACCATTTCAAACACGTAGCATCATTGCCACTCGGCCACGCGACCAGCCCGCTTGGCGCCCGTGTCCAGGCGTCTTTCAATGACACGCCCGTCGGCCCAGTGCGAGGCACAACGTCCCGCTGCTGGCACTGACGCGTCGGCGCCCGCTCGTTCGTCACAGGAACCATTTCACGCGCATCGAAAACCTCAGGGCTACCGTGTGTTTGAGTTAGAAAAGTCCGGCGGAGATAGGCCTTATTCGGCGAACTTTTCTAGGACTCCTATTACTATTGGCAAAGTACAAATAGAAAGCCTATCGACCAGATAGGCCATCATCTCAGAGCATCATGAGCGCATTGAGCAAAGAACACTTGGCACATGCCAAGAAGCGAAGATTGCAAGACGCCAAACCTGCCGATCCAGATGAATTGGCTCGGATATCATTGAACGCGCGAGACTACTTGCTCACGCGGCACAATGGCGCTCGCCGAATTGAGATTAATCATCTCTCGACCTTCATCTCGCAATTGCATGCGCTTGCGAGCAGGCTAAAAAATAGCAGCTCGACGCTTTTTATGATCGGACTAAGCCCCAACGGGCAGTCGATCATAAAACAAACCCGACTCGGGTCTAAGTTAATCGAATTCTTGACGCACGATTTTCGACTCGTGAGAACGGAGTATCCGATTCATCGCTTCTCCCCCGTCTACCTGGTCTTCGAAAGACTGGCACGACGGGCGCGCCCGGTGATAAGTTGGGATGCCGAAGACCCTGCTGGCTCACCCGGACAGATGCTTTACCCAAGATTTGCGCCGGGAGTCGGCCACTACGCGAGCAGTACGCTCTTATATTCCAGCGAGAACGCCGAGCTTGTTATAAGGGTACTCAATCGCATGGTGCGGTACCTCCGCCGAAAGCTCACGAGCAAAGAGGTGAATGAGAGCTATTCCAACTTCAGACGCGCTGCCACAGAGAACTACAATAACCTGACAGATGGCCTTCGCAGGGTTGTCAGAGCGGAAAAGCAACTTGTCGGTTTACGCATTGATCTGCATCTAAACAGGATCGGCGGTACATTCACCGCCGAGGGTCTTCGCATTGAAGCGACGAGGCGCGACGAGATGGAAAAGCTGAGAACCGTCTTTCATGCGTTCATGCGGCGAAAATTCGGCAACAGTATCCGAGGCTGGGCCTCTTGCACGGAATTTGGCGCCCTTCGCGGATGGCACACACACTACTTGATTTTGCTAGCAGCCCGGCCGTCACCGGGCGACGATGTGGAACTTGTCGAGGCCCTTGGTAAGCAGTGGGAGAAAATCTCTTCGTGCACCGATTCATTTTACAACGTGAATGTAGATAAATCGAAACATGAATATCTTGCTGTAGGAGTATTCGATTCCCGATCACGATTAGCTCAAATGGGCTTGCTTCTGACAGCCAACTACTTCACGCTGGCGAATCTATGGGTTCAGTTGGACCTGCCACCAGGCTTGAAGACGTTCGGCCATGGGAAATTCCCCAAGCCAGACGCTTCGAGAGATGTGGAAAACAAGCTGGGCCCGAAGTCACCTCTTTGGCTGACCAGCGGAGAGGCAAGAAAAATCGTGCGATTCATCTAGAGGCCGCGCTTGAGCTGCTGGACGAACGTCTCCGCAGACGCTGGCAGGCTTAGTGCCATCCGACGAACGGGATGACGCGGTACAGGCCAGCTTCAACCTCCAGGGCCTGCACCGTGGCTGCAAGCGGCTGATTCCAGACCATGCAGCCGGTAAGCCCGTATCGCAGAAACGTCGTCTGAGGGGGATCACGGAACAGAAAGAAGGCGCCATGCAGCACATCGCGCGGATGCGGCGCACCGGCATGCGCCACGTGGAAGTCCGCAATCCACTGCTGCTTGCCCTGGTCAAGCTGTGCGGCATCAACAGCCTCGAACGCACCGACCGGCGTGGCGAACACTGGCCCATCGTAGTGCTCCACCGCGAGCGCGGCACCACCAGCAGCGAGCAGGCAATCGGCAACGTCCATCATGCCGCCGATCAACTGGCAGACGTCGATCACAACCAGGTTCACCGCGTTCGGCGGAATGGCGGTCGCGAACTTCTTCGCCTTCTTGAAAATGACCTGTTGCACGCGTCCGATGTCGTCGGCCTGCTGGCGCTGCGCAGGCTGGGCCGGTGATCGCCGCTGAAGCTCCATGAATACATCGCAACCAGCAGCACGCCACAGGAAGTCGATGTCAGGGCCGGGCAGTTGGTGAACGGCGTGGTCTAGGGTCTCGCCGGCCTCCAGGAACGTCGCCGCGAAGTTCACCTCCGCGAGGTGCCCGAAGAAGTTCGCAGCGTTGCCGGAGTTCTTGACGTCGTCGACCACGGCACCCAGTCCGGCAAGCTCAAGGGCGTTCATCCGTCCCACCGCTGCCTGCGCCGCGGCTGGCTCCCACTGCTGTCCGCCGATTCTGAGGAACACCGTCTCAAGTTCGTTCAGCGTCATGAGTGTCTCTTCATGCCGGCGCAGAGCGTTCGCCGTGCCGTCGGCGTAATGACCACGCCCTGCCTTTTCAACGCCTTCTCGGCCCGCAGGTGCTCACCTCGCTACTTCTCCGCAGCGTCCGGCGACCTATATAGACTATCGCCGAACCTCGTATGAGAACGCCCCAATGCCGCCACTTCGGCCGTCGTTGGTCAGAAGCTTTTTTTAGGACTCGCCAGGAACGCCTGGGCCAGCGCCACTTGCTTCTCGAACTGGGCGACTGTATCGCCAGCGGAGCCTCCGCCGCCTCCACACCGCAAGCCAGGGTTAGCAGAGCAGCACAGATTACATGGGGCTTCAAGGTCTCCTCCCTCGCGAACATCTGCAAGTTGGCGCAGACACTCGGCGTCAGGCCAAGCGTCTTGCGCGATTTCGACGTTCCGGCCTGAATCAGCGGAACTCTGGCCACCCTCGCTACCCCCAAGGGGGAGAGGCTCACGCCATGCGCCTTATCCCCCATACCTTGGGCAACAGAGAGGTTAGCTGCTCCTGCTGCGCAGCGATCACGCCATGCTGCTGCCCATCCTTGACCGAATTGACATCGCACGCGCGGTTCTGTCCAATCGGCCATCCCCAGGGAGGACAGCAAACAAAATGCAAGGTCAAACGACGCCGGCCCAGTCCGCCGGCAGCGCGACGTCGGTAGCCGCTCTCCGGAAACCGAGGTTGCCAACCGTCGAGCGCTACTCCACGCACTACGTCCGCTACAACTGTCCGATCAGCCTGAAGGGGGCGAACCAGAGCACTCACACGGCCGAGGTCAAGTTTCCGACCGGCCCCAAGCTTGCCGTCGTCAAGGCGTTTTCACTCCGCGAAAAGGGTTGGGTGAACGAGGCATTGGCGTGGGCGTTGGGCGAGGCACTCGACGTAGGCGTGCCCCCTGAGTCGATCTTGCTGGCAGTGTCGGCTGCCGACTTGGCGAGCGCCACCGAGCCGGAACTCGTGCACGCGCGCGACCAATTGGGGAGCCTGGGGCCGATCATGCTTTGGTGTGCAACCCGACTGGACTTAAAGCCGCCGCAGTACGCCTGGCGTCTGAATTGGGAGCGTGCTGCGACGTCCAAGCCACGAGGTCGCAAACTTGCCGCGTTCGACGCGTGGCTGGGCAACTGCGATCGCATCGCCCAAAACGCTCCGTATTGGATGAGCAGGGGACACATCGCCGCGATCGATCACGAACGCCTGGCTTTTAACCAGGATTGGCGGCTGGGAGTCCCAATCCACATGGACGTCAAGGGTGGTGTTGTCACGCACTTGATGTCAGCCGTCAGGGACGCCATCAACAAGAAGGTGCTGAAGGCGAACGAGGCGACTCAACTCGTCTCCGAACTCGCGGTTATTAGCGCAACGCACGCTGAGACGCTGGCAAGTTGCCACGCCGAGGCGGAAGCTCTTGTCGCAGACAACTTCAGCACCAACGAAGCCCAGAATCTTCTTACCTTCCTGGCAGACCGAGCGACTCAGGACTACATCAACTCACGGCTGGAGCAACTATGAACATTCAAGAGCTTCTCCGCCAACCCATTTCGCCCCCTAACTGGCAGGGCACTTGGGCAAGAATTTGGCTGCGGCCAGACGTCTTCAGCGTTCAAGAGTACCTTGTGGGTGCTGCTGCACTCGACGGGCAGGGCCTGGCCGAATTTCGCGTTCTCACTGGCGCCCAGAAATTCGAGTGCATATACGGCGCTGGCAGCAAGACGATGTTCGAGAGGATGCTGAACGAACTCAGTCGCATCTTGGGCGCCATCCGTGCGGAACGCCAGCCGTTGACCGCGGTGTCATTGCCCGAGATTTTCCGGCTGGAGCCTGTGGGGAGCCTTCGGGAGCAGCTTGCGAGCGAAGCGCTCGAACGCATGCTGTCGGACGGCTCGATGCCTCTTGAGGAAGATGCGCCTACTGGCAAGCGCGCGCGTTTTGCATCGCGGCAAGCTGACGACGTTGTGCGCGACGTGCTAGAACGTGTCCGCTTGAAAGCCGGTATCGGCGCAGAGTCGTTCATCTGCGAGGATTACTACGCGGATCAAAGCCACCAAGTTGGTGTCAATCTTGTTACACCCAATGCAGCCGGCGTCGTCGCAAGCGGCTGGTACGCGTCAGCCGACCGCATTCAGCTTGAATTCTTGCTCGGCGCCAACAAGCTCGATACGTACGTCGCCGCGACACATCGGGACAAGCGCAAGAGCGGCTTCTTCTTCATGCGACCCACTGCCGACGATGGCCTGCCGCGAGCAGTCGCTGAAGACGTTGAACGTCGACTCGACGAACTTGAATGGAGCCTGGTCAAGCAGGACGTGCGCGTGGTCACCCTATCCGACGCCGACACTCTCGCCGGACATATCGCCGAATGGGCACAGGCAGTCGCCTAGCTCAGTCGGTCTATGCGGTCACGTCTAGAGGAAACGGAATCTTAGGGTCAAGTTCGAGTATCGCTGCGTAGATGACGGTGCTGGGCACACCGGCAAAGAATGGCATTGTTGCGACTTTACCCTCTACAGGCTTGTCCACGAGGTCTTGGGAGACGATCCCGACGACATGCCCCGTCTCCGCCACGATAGGACCACCGCTGTTGCCAGGTCTCGCGATGGCCGAGTAGAGGAACACTTCTTCGTCGAAGAGAAGGCGCACTCCCGTTCCTATGACCTCGCCCCGCTGCATCAGCAGCGCCGAACTCTTCGTGTACGTGATTCGTGGGAAGCCAAGATTGATGACTGGCTCCCCGATGACAGGATCGCGATAGGCGAGTCCGCGTGGCGGCTTCAGTCCTCCTGCCACTCGAATCAATCCGACATCGACCTTCGGGTGTGGCAAGCATTCAACGACACGATACGGAATGCCTCCGACTGATTGTTCCTCGTCCACCGTCATGTCGTTAAGAACATGGGCGCAGGTCAAAATGAGGTCGTCCGCGACAACCAAGCCACTGCCGACACCTGGGTCACCGTCTGGCGTCACTCCGGTAATCATCGTCACGTAGTTGGCTAGTTCAGCATGCAGTAACTCCGGGCCGAGCGCACGCCCCAGCCAGAGACGTCCGCCACGCTGCAAGGGCGTGCCACCCTCCGCTGTCATGTAGGACTCGCCGAATAACGCGCCACCACGAGGCCCCGAGTAAAGCAGAAGGCCCGCCCGCCGCAAAGCATCGCACATCGTCGCGATGTAGTGCGCATGCGTGTGGACATTAGGCACACCGGTCTTGGTCAAGAAGGTGAGCAGCTGCTGCACGTGGAACGGCGTCATGTGCCCGGGGACGCGCGTGACACCGACGGTTGCGCACTTGCTGTCCCAGTCACTTACCGAGAAGAAGTGCAGCGCAGTCATCGCAAGGCCGATTCGATCGCCGATCGTCAGATGAAGTCCGCTAGAAGTACCGGTGGTCATCGCTCTCCCTTTGCGCTGCTTGCTGATGCGGCCGGCTTAGCTAACGATCGCCTTGATCGTCCTCGGCGTGGTGACCTAGCAGCGGAGGTCGCGTGCCGTTTGGAAGCTCCTCAGAACGGGCCCGCGTGCTCCAGACGATTCCAGTTTGAGCGGATGCGATCAACGATGGGCTTTGCGTTTTTCCCACCCTTTCGTCGATTCTACATATAGAACTGGCTCTAACCGGTTGATGCAAGCACGATCATAACTACCGCGATGCGTTGGACGACTGCCAAGAGCTTCGCCGCTGGCCCACACTGCGACGTGCTCGAGCCCTACCTCGCTGGACGCGAGCGACGGCCGCGGCTCGATCACGACTCGGGGGGCTCAAAACTTGTAAGAAATGAGCCAGCTTAGAAACTCAACCTCAGACTGGCTCAAAAGACTCTTGCAAGTCTTTAGAGCCTAGCTCATAATTAAAGCATACGAATTGAGCCACCTCGGAACGCCCATGACCCGCATCGCCTACTTCCGCGTCTCGACCACTGATCAGAGCATCGCTTCGCAGCGCACGGCCCTGGGTGGCGACTTCGCGAAGGAGTTCTGCGACGAAGGCGTCAGCGGGTCCGTCCTCGCGGCCGACCGCCCCGGTTTCTCTGCCCTGCTGGCCTATGCCCGCGAAGGCGACGAAATCCACGTGAACGCCGTCGACCGCCTGGGCCGAGATGCCCTCGATGTACAGGCCACCGTGCGCCGGCTGCTCGAACGAGGCGTGTCGCTCGAAGTCCGGGGCCTGGGTCGCATTGGCAAGGGTGTCGGCGAACTGATTTTGGCCGTGCTGGCGCAAGTCGCGGACATGGAACGTCAGCGCATCATCGAACGCACCGCCCAAGGCCGCGAAACGGCCCGCCAGTCGCTCGCCGCTACCGGCTTGACCCATAGAGGCAAGGAGAGCCTTGGGCGCCCCGTGAAGGGCGACGCCGACGCCGTGAAAGCATGGCGCACCACGAACAGCGCCAGCATCGCGCAGACCGCCGCTCGATTCGACCTGTCGACCTCCACCGTCAAGCGCTACTGCGCAGACTGATCGTCCAGGCGGGGGGCACCCCGTCAGCTCGCCAACGCCTGTGTACCATCCTGCTCAACAGCGAGGACGCATGAATCAGGCACACGTGCAGTTGAGTTGGTTGGCTGCAGTCTGGCCCACCCTGAAGGACTACGTACCGCTACTCGCAGTGGTGATCGCAGTCGTCATCCCTTTGTCCGCGTCGTTCTTCGGCGCATGGACGGCGCAGCGGATCGCCGAACGCAACCGATTTCGGGATGAAGTCGTAAAAGAGATTCGCAACACGAACGCTGCGATCTCGCTCGCCTTCGCCGTCTGCAATGCATGTATGGCGTTGAAACGTCAGCACCTCCTAAAGATCAAGGCAGACTTTGACAGTACCCAGAAGGATTTTGTCGAACACCTGCGTAAGCGACAGACCGGTGAAATTCAAGGCAACGCCGAATATCGCTTCACGCTGGGGCTGATGACACTCACGCTGCCAAAGTTGCCGACCGAGTCGCTGCGCACGCTCGTCCTGGATCGCGTCTCTGCCGTCAATCGTCCGTTGCACCTCGTGGTCGAGATCGTCCAATCTGACGACACGTTGCGCATGTGTCTCGAACGCCGGAACGAGCAAATCGAGGAGGTCAAAAAGACCGACGGCCTGAACGAGAAAGGCTCGGCGCAGCGCTTCTTCGGACTACCTTTCGATGGTGGACACGTAGACCAGTCGGTCGAGCAAGTCCTGCAAGCCATCGTGCAGACCAACGATAACCTGATCTACTTCGCCTACTTGCTGTGCAAGGACTTGATGAAGCACGGAGACGGCCTGGTCGCCAAGTACAAGGAGCGCCTGGGTGACACAAAGGTGCCAAGCATCACCAGCATCGACTTCTCAGGCCGCATCGCTGATGGCACCGTTCCGCCGGCCACGCAATTCATCGACTGGGAGACCAACTTTGTCACGCGCAAGCTGCCGCCGACGCGCTGGCAGCGTATCCGGCATCCCATCGCCTCCAGGCAAGTAGAGAAATAGGCCCGTGAAATCCAAGCTCCGTCAGATCAGCATCGGCGGCGTGTTGCTGTTCCTGTTCCAGTCGTTCATGCTCGCACTGACGGCGTTCGGCATCGGCGCTCAGTCGATCATGCTCGCCGAAAACGGCACCCGCGCAGCGCATCTCATGGCACTGCATCAAGGGATCAAGAGCGCTGAATGGCTGCTGATGGTTGCGGCCCTCGTGGCATGGCTACTCGCCGAAGCCGGCCTCATCCGACGACTTTGGCGCGGAGAACCGAAGTCGGCGAATCCCTTCGGCGAGTTCGCTCCGATCATGTTTTTCCTGATGCTGGCACTGGTGGCGCTTTTCGTTGGCGGGGCGGGTCTCGTGGCCGCTGGACTCGCACACACCGTGCTTTCCGAAGACGCGTCATACATCGTGGGAGCCATCGTCATCGTGACGATCGTTTGTTGGGCAACGATCACGGTGCGCCGACCCACGAAGCCGGCCAGCAAACCGTAGCTTGAAAGCACGGGCAATCCACCGCCTGTATGCCATTGAAGTACAGCCAAACGGAACCAGGCTTTCCACCGTTGCGCCGACTGCGGACAATGTCCGGGTGACCACCTTCGAGACGTTCAACCAACTGACACGCGATCTGCGACTCGACCCCAAGGATTGGGTCAACGCGGAGCATGCTCGCTTCAGGAAGCCGGGTGTCTACGACCGAACGCCGCAGACCGTGAGCTACTGCCCGGCCTGGCTGCTCGACCTGCAGCTCACCTGCCCTATCGGCCACGCCTTCGTCCCGAATTGGCTGGCCAAGCGACCGCCGCTGATGCCCTTCAAGTCGGACGGCAAGCTATTCCGCCCCGGCACGGGACAGGTGACGTGTTCCACCTGCGCGACCCTCTTCGAGGTCGAGCTTCCAAGCGCCCCACGGAAGGACGACGTCTCCCTCTACGGAGATGAAGCCATGCGCGACATCGTCGCCACGGAACACGGCGAACGCTACTGCGTGACCTATACGCTGGTTTCGAGGCCCAGGCTCGCGGTTGACGATCAGAAGTTGCTTGCGGCGTATCGCGAACTGAAGAGGGCCCGCCTGGGTGCAAATGTCAAAGTCCACTGCAAGACGCTCTTTCACGATGAGCGCGGAGCAGCAGCGTCTGCGAAGAGGTTGCCGGCGGACAAGGCGTCTGCCTTCCTGGGAGAAGTGGCCGACCTCCTCGCGAGCCAAGAGGGCAAGCTCGTCATCCTGAACTGCGCCGGGGTCGTTTTCAAGCCGCACTCGTTCAAGGCCAAGGAACAAGCTGCGTGCAGGGCTCGGGTGTTCGGGCCGCTTGTCCAGTTCTCCATCGAGCAGATGACTAAGCAAGGTCTTTGCCCGCACTTCTACTTCGAACGCACCGGAAGCGACGGCTGGGCTAAGGAACTGTTCGCTGGCGGCAGGCTCACGCTCATGTGGCCGTTCATCACCAACACGCTGCCCGTGAAGGCGCCTGAGTTAGTGTTGCCGACGTTCAGCGAATACCTGGAGTTCGCGGACATCGTCAGCTTCGCCGTTGCCGACAACATCGCCCGGCGAGCCAATGAACGTGACGGCGACCTCACCCCCGCCCGACCGAGAGTCGATCTCGCACGGTTCGGCACCGTTCATTATCAAGGGTTCATGGAGAATGGGGATGCCATCTCCAAGAGCAGCGTGGGTTACCCGTGGCAAGAGTTCTACAAGGGAACCGCCTGGGAGTAGCGCACGTCCAGCAAGGCTCGACCGCGCGAGCGCCAACAAGACGAACCACTCAATGAGTTGCACCGAAGACGCGATGTCCGATCAGGGTTATCGTCTCAGCAAGACCAACGAGAGGAGAAGCGCATGAACGTGAGCATGCTGACGGACGGCCAGGCTACCCGTACCCTTGTCCGGCTTGTACGCGAGTGCATCCGGTTCGATGTCGCAGTGGCCTGGGCAGGCCCCAACACTGCTGTGGACGCGATGCTGGATGCGCATCCGAAGCTCGGGCGTGTTGTCATCGGCACCCACATGTACCAGACCGACCCGGCAGTGCTACGGAGGTTCATGCCGCACACGGGTGCTCGCTGTATGCCACCAGACGGCCGGCTCTTCCACCCGAAGGTCTACCTTTTCGAGATGCCGAAAGGTGTCGTGGCGGTCGTGGGGAGCCACAACCTTACCGGGGGTGCCTTCGGCGGCAAAAACGTCGAGGTGAGCGTGCTGCTCAAAGGCTCCCCCGAGGATGCGGTCTTCGTCGACTTGACCTCGTTCGTCAAGTCGAGTTGGGGCTCGGCGGAGGCCATCGACGAGGACGCCTTCCTGTTCGCCTATGAAGCTCAGTACCGGGTCAACAAAGCCAAGCGTAGTGCGCTGGACAGGTTCCACCGACTAAAGAAGCCCCGTTCCGGCGCGAAGACATCGCCTATGGAAATCTCATGGGCGAGGTTCGTCGCAGACGTGAAGAACGACGGTCACCACAACCTCGAAGGTCGATTGGCAATCCTGGGAAGAGCGTCGGCGCTGTTTGAAGAGCATGGCTCGTTTGCGGCGATGTCGCAGTTCGAACGCAAGGCCATTGCCGGCACCTACGGCGGCAAGGAACCTCAGCTTGACGACCTGGAGTGGCCTTGGTTTGGAACGATGTTCGGCCAAGGAGACTTCAAGAACTTGGTCAATGAGTCGCCGGGGCTTCTGTCCAATGCCCTGCAGCACATCCACCCGGACGGCGAGGTCTCAGAGACCCAGTTCGATGCCTTCGTTCACGACTTTGACCTTGCCTTCACCGGCAAGGCGCATAAGGGCGGCGTTGCAACTGCAAGCCGCCTGCTGGCGATGAAACGGCCAGACATCTTCGTCGGTCTGAACGACGCAAACCGTGTTGGCATCAGCGAAGCGTTCGGGACGGCTCCAACGACCCTGAAACTAGGTAACTATTGGGAGCGTGTTGTTGTCCCCATGCAGAACAGCCCATGGTGGTTGCACCCGAGGCCAAGAGAGGCGCTAGCCGGGCGCATCTGGGACAATCGTGCCGCACTTCTAGACAGCATTTACTACGACCCGGCCACCAAGAAGAAGGCCAAAGCGTGAGGCTATGCGCCCAGATTCGGCGCTAACTTCCGCTAATGCTTTTATGGCGCGCTGGGTCTGCTATTGGAGTTGCTTTTTCCCAATGCTGCCAGGAGAAGTCTGTCGCCCTGCCGGAGCGTCAGGTTCGTTCGGAACAGGAGCTGAAGATGATTCGTAGCTATGGACTGCATTGGCGTGCCGACCGGGTCTTCTGGGGTAGACCGAACAATGCCGGCACCCTGCTGGGAGCGGCAAGTCGAAGCCCCCGAGCACGCACCGTCGATTTTCGAGGGCAAAGGGGTATCTATGCCCTGTACGCCGACTACGACCTCGTCTACACCGGCCAGACTGGCGCTGGAAACGATAGACTCTTTCGCCGCCTGAAGGCTCATCGCTTCGATCATCTCTCGGAGCGGTGGAACCGCTTCTCTTGGTTCGGAACCCCGTGGGTCACCAAACGCCATGAGCTATCGATGGACACTGCGGCGGTTCATCAAAGCGTTGAAGCGGCTCTGAACATGCTTGAGGCGGTTTCAATCGCGATCGGTGAGCCCAGACTCAACTTGCAGCGCGGGCACTGGGGTGACGCGAAGCAGTACTACCAGTGGTGGGACAGAGTGACGATTGGCGACCAGGACGACGATCACGAGTAACGATGCATTTCCGCTCGCAGAGGTTCAAAAGAAAGCAGTTCGGCGTCGAACCGGGACTTCGACCAGAAGGGGAATGGTTTCGTCAAGAAGACCGGTGTTTCGTAAGCGCGCGGCGATGTTGTCTTCACGTCGCCGCTGCCGGCGACGATCAGCGGGCGTCTGTATTCGCACCCAGTGACGAACTGGCTGCACACCAGCTACGATACGTCCAACACGACAATGATTCGGGGAGTGAGCTTCACCATGTTGACCGTCTGGCAGGCGCTTAGGCGCCCTTGGAAGCTTCCCGTATGGTGGTCCCTCAGTTGTCTGGCATTGTCGCTCGGCACTGCCTTCATCAGCATAAATCCAGAGCTAGTGCGCAGTGATTCAGCGATGTACCGCGCATTGGCGGTAGCTCTCGGGCTGGCGCTTGTCATTCAGTTTCCGATTTTGGTAGCCTTGTCAGCGCAGTTTCTGCGTCTGAAGAGTCATATCGGCGTCGCTCGCTTCTGGCTAGTATTTGTTGTTCTGGTCGCGATCGGCCTGGCGTGCGGCTCGTTTGGGCGTGAACACGAGGCCATCGTCACCCTGTTCTGTGGCTCTATCTGCCTTCTCGTTCTTGTACCGCTCACGAATTGGCTGTTTGGTGCGCGTGCAGTTCAAGCTGTCGCCTCTTCCGAGACGACTGAGATCTCATCGGCGCAGCCTAACGAAGCTAAACGGCCTTCGGTGCTAGCCCTGGCAACGCCAGTGATCGTGTTGGTTGCGCTCATTGGCCTGCTCGTGGTCTACCTGAATCGCTCTCAGGCACCTACCCTGAACCTGCTCGAAGCCGCGACGATTCCCGGTGTTAGCAGCGGTGAATCATTCGATCGATTCAAGCGGGCCGGCGGATTGGCGAACGAATTTTCTTGGCATCACCTGCGAGTTCGGGAAGTGGATACGCAGTTTCGGCAGCGGGTCTTGTACGAACTCGACATGGATATTGATCTGTTTGGCCTCGATGGCGGTGCCGCTTCGTTTGAAAAGGTGAGCGCGGCACTCGGGAGCATCTGTGGTGATTGGCACAGTGGGCCTGCACGCATAGCACCAGATGACTATTTCTCGAACGGGCCACCTGCCTCCTGCAGCTACATCAACAACAACACTGGGCTCGTTCACATCAACGTGATCTACGGCCCCCGATAGGTGAGCAGAGCGCAGACGAACTTGCCGCGGTTCAATCGGCGCGTCGCCAGCCACACGCCGATGCCGTTGTGCACGAGCACCTCCATGCGGTTGGTGCGGCGGTTGGCGAAGGGGTAGGCATGGTGCGGCTTCGCCGCACCGAAGATCGCCACGACGCACGCAAGCGCAAGCGCAATCTCGCTGCCGGTGCGCATGTTCAACGGCTCGACAGCGAGCCACACCGCGTCGAGGCGGATCAATGCAGCAGCACGCGCATCCAGGTGCCAAGCTCGCGGGTCGCCCACGCCGGCCAGCACAGCTTCAAGATCAGTGCGCCGCGTTGCAGTTCGATTTCGACGATGTCGGGCTGTGCTGGCGAGGTCGCCGGCTCGGCCTTGATTTCGATCGGAACAAAGCGTGTTAACTCGGCGGGCTTCAACTCGCCTTCACGGGCCAGCTTGCGCCAGGTGTGCCCCAAGGTTGGAATTGATGCCGCGACCCATTGCAATCTTCACGACCATGCGCCAGGTGCGGCGCATTCAGAAGGCGCGCGCGACGGGGCCCATAACAGCGACATTTTGACCGCATCGCACTGTCGCCGAGTGTCGGACCGAGTCGCAGCGCCTGCGGCGGGGTCGGCTTAGCCTCCCGTGAGTTCCTCAACGCCAATCCCGCTCGCGCCAGCGACCTCGGTGCTGGGCGCGATGTCGAGCGGCGGCAGACCGCGAATGATCTTCATTGTCTCCAAGCTCACGGTGATGACTCGCTGGAATAGCTCCAACGGATAGCGTGGATTGCCCACGGTTTCGGTGGCCCAGTCGTTGGCATCGTTGACGATGCCGCTGTCCTTGTCGGTCTTCACCCGCTGGCGCTCCACCACCCAGTCCAGTGCCGGCTTGCCGTTCACGATGTAGTCGTAGGCTTCCAACGGGATGCCGCGCAGCGCAATCTTCGCGTTGTACTGCAGCGTGGTCAGATCCTTGTCCTTGCCGGTCTTGCCGTACTTCATCTGCTCGACTCGGTAGTCGGCATCGGTCAACGACTTGCCTGTGGTGTCGATCGTGACTGGGTAGAGCGGCGCCGTCTCGTAGTTCAGGTGCAGGTCGGCCAACTTTCGGCCGGCGCGGCAAAACATCCAAAACTCTTCGGCGGTTCGCACGCGGGGGATGCGCGGCAGTTCCTTGCCAAGGTTGTCAGCGAAGCGTTCGCGGTAGTCAGGCGAGTGCAGCAGGCCATAGACGTAGTAGAAGACGTCCTCCCGCGTGATCGACTCCCCGCGATAGTGGCCCTGGAAATGGGCAAGCCCCTCGGAGGTGATGGCATCTTGGCGTCGATGTGGATGGGAGTCGGGTTGTGCGGCAGAGAACAAGGGGGATTGCGACGATTCCTCATCGTTGCGCGCAGACGCGCCTTCGCCGTAGACGTAGAGCGGGAAGCATTGCGCGCCTGCGTCAAAGCAGTTCAGATCGAACACCTGGTCGGCGATTAGCGTCGAAAATCCTTTGCGGCTTCCTGCCCCGCTCACGCAGATGATTCGGTTTCGCGCTTCCGGCGACGGGAAGAAACGAGGCATCTGTAAGACCATCTCGTTCAGGTCGCGATTGAAATAGAGCCACTGCTTATTGAACGGCCGATATAGGCCCGTCACGAGGCAAGACCCATCAAATGCGAGGTGTTTTCCTTTGGCCAGATCCTGCTTCAACGCCCGTGTCCAAGCTATCTTGGTGGCATCGGTGCTGATGAAGTCCTGCAGCACGACTTCGCGCTGCTTTTTGTCCAATCCAGGATGCGCTTGGGTAAGGCGCACTGCCTCCGCGTTGTAGAAGTCAATCATTCGCGCTATGTTGGAAGCTACGCCGGCCTTGGAGGCGCTGTAGCACCAGGAATCGCGGTTTGTGACCACACCCAATGAGAAAGTCTTGAATAGCTTGAGGCCACTGCCTTTCTTGTCGCCAAGGACGATGTGATCCGTGAAGCTGTCGTCGCGCTGTTTCAACCAGTCGCCGTGAGCATCAGGCGCAATGACTTGCCAGCCCTTGTCAGTGGTTATGCCGGCGATGCTCGTCAATGCTGCGATGCGGGCAAGTTTTTCTTCCCGGCTCAGGTAGTCGCCGATGTCGTAAAAGTAGACTTGGCCTTGCTGTGCGGCGGCTGGATTTTTTACTAGCAGCGAAATGGCAATAGGTGCTCGGCTGCCGCTACCGAACACCTTGCCGCCCTCTTGACGAGACCGCTCGCCCGCCGTGCGCTGATTGCCGCGAAGATGAAACAGGTAGATGCTGCTGAACTCTTCAGCAAGGCACTTACGCATCCCATCAAAGGTTCCAGTCTCAAGGAAGCTTGCATTGGTGACGAATCCTATGACTCCGCTGGTACCGACGCGGTCACTAGCCCACCGGATTGCGCGAATGTAGCTGTCGTACAAGTTCCCTAAATTCGCACTGCCTGAGCGTTGCGCGTAAGTGCTGCGAATCCGACCATCGAGGTCGGGATATTCGACATTCTGGTTGTTGTCATTTGCACTCATCTGCCCGGCGGAATAGGGCGGATTTCCCATGATGACGCGAATGTCCAGCCTCTTCTGCCGCTTTCTTCGGGCACTGTTGTCAACAAGCAGCGCCTCGACCAGGTCTTCCTTCTCATACATCTGGAAGGTATCGGTGAGGCAGATGCCTTCGAAGGGCTGGTACTCGCCGCCGACAATGCCGTGATAGACCGCCTCGATGTTGATGGCGGCGATGTAGTAGGCCAAAAGCACTAGCTCGTTTGCGTGGATCTCCTTCTTGTATTTGTGTGGCAGGTGCTCGTGCGCAATGAGCCCGCTTTGCAACAGTCGGGTTATGAAGGTGCCAGTGCCCGTGAACGGATCGATGATGTGGACGCCCTCGCTCCCCAGCGTCTGGCCGAATTCGGATTCAAGGATGTGGGACACGCTGTGGATGATGAAGTCCACCACCTCCACCGGCGTGTAGACGATGCCCAGCCGCTCGGTCATCTTCGGGAAGGCATTGCGGAAGAACTTGTCGTACAGCTCCACGACGATCTTCTGCTTGCCCGCTGCGCTGTCGATGCCAGCGGCACGCATCTTCACGCTGTCGTAGAACTTTTGCAGTGTGTCCGTCTCCTTGCCTAAGCGGTGTTCGTGCAGGACGTCCAGAACGCCCTGCATTGCGAGCGACATCGGGTTGTGCTGCGCGAAGCTGTAGTCTGCGAACAAGGCATCGAACACCGGCTTGGTAATGAGATGCTGGGCTAGCATCTCGATCACCTCGGCGTCGGAGATACTGCCATTCAGGTCGTCGCGCAATTCTTTCGCGAACGCGTGGAAGGCTTCGCGCTCGGCGACGTGCGACGCATCCTCTACGATCGCCGTGATGCGGTCGATGTGCGTGCGCGCGATCTTCGCGATGTCGTTGGCCCAGTCTTCCCAGTGGTGCCGATTGCCGCATTTTTGAACCAGCTTCGCGTAGATCGCACGCTCGATTTCGCCGATTTCGAACGGTAAGTGTGCTTGCTCTGCACCGGAGGCGGGCTTATCAGGTTCGCCGATGGTGAATCCGCCTTTTCCGGCGTTCCTGTTGGTCTTCTTCGCAGGGGCCTTGGCCGGCTTCTTCGCCACCTTGTCAGTGATCGCGATGACTTCCATCTTTTGCGCGTCGCGGCCGATCAGGTCGAGCTTGTTGACAAAGGCATCGAAACGGTCGTCGTGCGAGCGCAGGGCCTGCAGCACCTGCCAGACGACGGCGTACGTCTTGTTGTCATTCAGCGCTTCGTGCGCCTCCACACCGGCCGGGATGACCACGGGCAGAATCACATAGCCGCGCTTTTTGCCCGGCGCATTGCGCATGACGCGGCCAACGGACTGCACCACGTCGACCTGCGAGTTACGCGGCGTCAGGAAGATCACGGCGTCTAGCGCAGGAACGTCGACGCCTTCGGAGAGGCAGCGCACGTTGCTCAGAATGCGGCAGGTGTCTTCCGGAGCAGCTGCCTTCAGCCAGGACAGCTTCGCTTCCTTTTGGCTGGCATTCATACCGCCGTCGACGTGTTCGGCCTCGCAGTGCAGCGTTCCCGCCGGGTCGTCTTCTTCTGCCGACTCCTGGTATGCCTCCACAACAGCCTGGAACATGCCGGCAATGTTCTTGGAACTGACCTTATGCGTCTTCGCGCCCTTCTGGATCTCGATGACCTGGCAGAAGGCGACCGCGCGGTGCATCGGATCGGGATCGGTCGTCAGCTCATCTGCCAGGCCGTGTTTCGACAGCGCCTTCCAGCAACCGACAATCTTCGCAGCGTCGTCCACGCGCAGTTGGTTGTTGTCGTCGGCCAGCAGCTTCTGCAGTCGCCGATTGATGTGGGCTTCTTCCACGGACAGAACAATCACTTTGTAGTCCACCAGTAGGCCGCGCGAGACGGCCTCCGAGAACGTGATCACGAACAGCTCGTGGCCGAAGATGGCCTCGTTGTCCATGGAAAACAGCGCCACGTTGTCGCGCTCGGCGGTGGCCTTGGCGGAGTCACCGTAGATGCGTGGGGTGGCGGTCATGTAGACCCGCTTGCGGGCCTTGATCGTGTCCTGGCTGTGAACCTTCACGAAGGCGGACTCGTCCTCGTCGCCGTAGGTCGCGCCCGTCGTGCGATGCGCCTCGTCGCAGATGATCAGGTCGAAATCAGCCAGATGATGCTGGTGCTGGGACAGCGAAATGACGTCGATAGAGTGGTAGGTCGAGAACACGACGCTCATGTGCTGGTCATCGTGCCGCTTGCCCACTTCGTGCGCCAGCGACTTTGCGTTGGTCGTGGCCGGGTATTGCAGCTCATGCACCAGCATCTTGTAGTCGTCATCGGCGCTCGACCTTTTCTTGCCGACGTCGCTGTCGGAGCACACCGCGAAGCCGTGCATTGGCACGCCGGCTTCCTGCGTCCACTCGGTCAGGCTCTGCGATAGCAGCGCCAGCGAAGGGACGAGGAACAGGACGCGCCCGCCTGCCCCGGCAATCGCCTCAGCCAGCCGCAAGGCAGTGAAGGTCTTGCCGGTTCCGCACGCCATGATCAGTTTGCCGCGGTCGGCGTCCTGAAGGCCGGCCATCACTTTCTGTACAGCTGATTGCTGGTAGTCGCGGAGTTCCTTGCGCGGGCGCTGTCGGACGGTCTGCTGCGCGAAGGTGGCGGCCCAGTCGATGACGCTCGCCTCCAGATCAGCCAGAGTGAGCTTCTGGCACGGCGTGTTCTGCTCCTGCATCGCCGCATCGACGTGCGGACTGATCTTGTCAGTGGACAGGATCAGGAGCCGCTGCGTGAAGGGCTTCTTGCCGGAAGCGGTGAAGAACGAGTCCACCTGCCGCTTATAGACGGTGCTGTCCGAGTCGTAGAACTTCGCCTGGATGGCGTGGAACTCGCCGGTGCCCTGGGTTTGCGCCACCAGGTCGATGCCGGTATCCGTGCCGGGGTCCGCGTGGCCAGCCTGGATGCGTTCTTCGCGCCATTCCTCCCACACCCAGACGCGGCTGTACAGGTCGGCAAACTTGGGCTCGTGGGTGAAGTAGAGCTTGGCCAGGTTCTCGAAGTAGTTGCCCTTCTCGCGTTCACTCTTCGATGCGGCGCGGAAGGCTTCGAGAATGGACTGCAATGCACTCATGGATTTCTTGATCTCTGGGGATGTTCGTGCGAGTCTAACGGGTCGTCGGGGCGCGTCGGCGCCGCCGTCGTTGCATCGGCTGCAGCCTGCTCGCTCGCCTCGAACCGGCGCCATCCTTGGCGCTGTGATGTTTGGCGCCGAACATCCGCAGTGCCATGGGCGCCCAAGCTAGGTCTTCAGTTCTAGGAGCCAGTCTTGGCCACAGCTCTGCCCCCCCAGCATCGTGATGAAATTTACGACCGCGATTGGGCGCGATCTTGCTCGGCGTACTGGGCCTTGAGCGACGCGACGATCTCAGCGTTCGCCATTGCAGGCGGCGTCGTCGGTCGGTTGCGCGCGTCCACGGTCACAGCCATCCGATTGACAGTCGCTACCTGTTCGAGCTCAATCCGCGCAGCCTCTTCGTTCAGCCACTTCACGAGCCGCAAAATCGCCCCGCAGAAGCGATCGTCGTCCAGCACCAGCTCACCCCCAAGCACTGGAGCGGCAACACCCCCGCGCACCTGGCGCAATGCCAAAACGAGTCTGGGATCGTTGAGAGACGAGAACAGCTCATGCAGATCGGCATAGGCTTCAGGATCAAGCACACCCGCATGACGAGTCAGCGCGGTTGACGCGTTGTCTCTGGTTTCCTGAAGGAAATCGAGCCAGTAGATGCCCCATGTCCGCTCGGGTGCCACAGGAGGCTTAGCGGACAAAGATAGATAGATGCCAACCTTTCGCCGCAAGACTTCCGGGGTAAAGAGTTCGCTCAGATTCTTGGGGAGGCCTTCCGACTCCGGCACTGATGCGAGGTAGGCCATCGTCCAAAATCTCACAACGGAATCCAGGATGAGCCGGATGTCGGTATGCGCCGCCCTTTGCCTTGGCAACAGCCGGAGGTCTTCTCGACGCTTCTGCAATTGGTCAATGCCGAATACGGCCACCCCCATTGCGACCGTTTCGACCAATCCATGCTCGCCGAAGGCCCTCCACGGTTCGGCATCAGACCAAAACATGCACAAGCAGATGCAGAACAGCGAGAGCACTGCTGCGATGGTGTACTGGAGGTATCTATCCATTCATCAAGTGTAGGCGGCAACGTTGAGCGGCCCATGGCATACTGTAGTTTCATACAGCCTTTGTCATGTTGGTCAACGCTCTACGTCTCCGCAACCTGGGCCATCGGCTCCCTGCCGATGTCCTGCGCGCGGAGAGTCCTATGGTTGGAGAGCTGACTTATGGCCCGCACCTCCACGGTCGGTCAATGTCGTGCCTGCTAATGCCTTTGGCTGGGAACACCGAGCCGTTGGTGCAGTTGTTCTCGTGTCGGATCAAGATTGAGAAGCGAGGCATCCTGATCCGTGGCGAGGAAGACCACTGGCGGCGGAAGCATCGAGAGAGCTACCCACAGACAGTCTGGGCTTGGCCGATTCCACCTGAGGCGATGGCGAGCCGGGTTGTCCTGTCACCGAGAGAGATGGACGAGCTGCGAGAAGCGATGAGGTAGGTCAATGTCTGACGCGACGGTGCGCCCACTGCTGACTAAAATCCTTCTGTCGCGTTGGCAAACTTGCACCATCGAAATTGAGGAGGTGTGCAATGGACATCGCCGAAGCTTGCAGGACGGTTCACCAGTGGCAGGAAGTGTTCGCACCGGGAGGTGCCGTGACCGGCGTCCCGAAAAACCTGTCAGAGGCTGTCACCGTGCTAAAACGCTACCTAGAGGCCGCGAAGTGCGATGGCAAACCCATTCATGAGCTGGCAATTTCCGAGCACCTGTTGATGACGCGTGAAGGCGTCAGGTGGGTCATGCCGTTTGTTCTCAGCGCCGAATCGATGGAAGCCTCGAAGCGTCGAAATGCGAAGAGCTGATCCGACGTCAGACGATGCGTTAGCTCAGACGCCGACGTACTTGGTCATCCCGTCGCGGTGCTTGACCATTTCAGCCAGCAGCGCGAACGCGTACTTCTCATCGTTGACCGCCATCACCTTCTCACGTTCACCCTCCAGGACATCGATTACCAAGTCCATGAGTGGCTTTTCCTGGGACGCGAGAATGGCGATAGCGACTTCAATCGCAGACAGTCGGTGTTCAAGATCAAGCGGGCTCATGATTGCTCCTACGGGTCTGCTTCGTCAGAATAGGTCGCCCTGAGCCGGAGGTGCCGGTGGAGGCGAAGCGGCCTGTGCTGGCTTTGGTGGCAGCAGTTCGTCTTTAGCATTCGGCTCCTTGGCTACCTTAGGCGCGCGGGCAAGCGGCGCGGCCTCGCCAACGAACGGGCCAGGATGCTGCTTGAAGAATAACGGGGCCTCGATGAGGCCGCACTGCAACCACGGGCCGTACTCTTCCTTGTCCAGAAAGATCGGCATCCTCTTCTCTTCGCCGGGCTTGTGGAATTGCTTATAGAACGGGTGGGTGTCCGCATTGACTGTGAGCATCGCGAACGTAAACAGCGCCGGGCCGCCCTGCGGGTCTTTCCAGCGGCGGTAGATACCGGCGATGCCGAACGGCACGTCACCGGTTTGGAAGATGCGCCATCGCACTGCTTTGCCGGATGCGTAGTTCGGTTCGAATACGGCCTCGGTCGGGATGATGCAGCGCTGGCCGGCCGCCCACGCGGGCCTGAAGCTTCGAAGCTGATGAACCGTCTCGCTGCGCGCGTTGTACGTGCGACGCCCGTACTGACGTTCTGCAGCGAAGTGCGGTAGCAGGCCAAACATCCCGTCTTCTGCAACCAGTGCTGGCTTCCCACCTTCCTGACCTTCGACGGTCAACCTGATGAAGGGTGCCATCCCCATCGGAAAAACCTCGCGCTGCACCAGTTCCTCCTTGGCGTACTCGACGCCGAAGAACGTCATCAGGCGATCCGCTCTGGTCACTGGCAGGTAGTTCGAGCACATGCCCGAAATGTAGCGCCAGCTACAGGCTGAGCTTCGGGCCTGACCAATTGGAGTCGCATTTTTTCTCTAGCGATACCGTGTCGAGCTAGCACCCGTCGTCGGACTGACGACTTGAATTGCGCTGGCGACGGGCGTCGTTTGGAGCGCGCGCGACAACTCGCCGCGGTCACGGCCTCATTCGTTTCTGTGACCTCGTCGGTTTGTGGTCATGTCCTACTCCACTCGGTAGGACGATCGCACCGCCATGGCCCTCGCAGTCAGCAAACGACCTTGGTTTTCGACAGTCAACGGACACCGTTTCTTGCACTGGGCGACCAAAACGCAGCAGTTTTCAGACCGTCTTCGCCCCGGTTATGTCGAATCGACGCCTGCGTAGTACTTCACTCGCGGTTCCGACGCGCAGCGAAGACTCGAGAAACGAGGTCGTTTTCAGGCTTGCCAGCGCGCAATGACTGCCCGATGACCAGTCTGTTGAACGCGGATTGGAGACCGTTTCAACCCTATATCACTGTGGTAGTGGGAGCGTGCAAACGCATTCGCCCCCCCCGCATGGCTTCGCCAAGAAGCCGAAGTGCAACCGCCATTGAAAGGGCTCCTGTGATTCCATCGGACACCGATCCATCTGTCACTGCCTCGGCCGCTGCGGCGGCCTCTATGCCGTCTGGACCCGGCAAGGCTTTGAAGCCGTCTTCCGTCCAGGTCTACGACAAGGCGCTGCGGCACTTCCGCGAGGTCTTCGGCGGCGAGGTGCCATGCGATCGGCAAACCGTCGATCGCTACATCACGTCCATGCAAAAGGGCTCGCCGTCCACTGCCTACCTCCGCGTCCAGGCGGTACGCCACGCGCATTTGCAGCTCGGGCATCCCAGTCCGACGGACGAGCCCGACCTTCGTGCCGTGCTGCGGTCGTTGCAACTCGGCGTCTTCCCTGGCAAGTCCAGGAGCCCGCGCAAGCGCCGAGAACCGCGCCAGGCTAGGCCGCTCACGCGTGGACTGCTGACCAAGATGCTGGACGCCATGGGCATCAACGCGCTCGACCGACGTGACCGCTGCCTGCTGCTGCTCGGCTTCGCTGCCGGCCTGTCTCGCACGGCGCTGGTCGATCTCGATGTAGCCGACGTGAGTTTCACCAGCGACGCGATGCTGCTGGCGCTGCGCAACCCTGGTAGCGAGACGGCACGAGTCGTAGCGGTTCCTCGCACCGGGCACGAGCTGTGCGCAGCGCGAGCGACGACCGAATGGATGCAGCACTCCGAGCTTGACGTACAGGGTGGCCCGCTGATCCGGCGGTTCGACCGCGCGGGCAATCCGACCTCGGAACGCTTGGACGCTGCTTACCTCGGCCAGGTCATCAAGCGGCGCCTGCACGCAGTCGGCATCGATCCGAAGCCGTACTCGTCCCTCAGCCTCGTGAGAGGCCGGCGCGCTGAGCTGTCCAAGGGACTGCTGTGAGCCGCGGTTCCGTCCCACCCTATTCAAGGAGTCGCCTTGTTCCCCAACTCCCCCATGGAGTACCTGAAAGCGTTCGCCATCGTGTTCGTCGCCGGCATCGCGACGTGCGCGGCGTTCCAATGTTTGCTTCAGCGAGCCGCACGACATGACCGTCGCCCCTCATAAGCGGCAGTGTCCACACTGCGGCTCAAACTGGCTGGTCGACCAACAGCCTGCCAAACGAGTCGGCGCCGCATTAGGCGCCTGTGCCGGCATCGCGGGTTCGGTCGCCTCGACTGCCAGTGCCGCCGAAGTCGGCGCGGTTGTCGGCGCGGTGGGTGGGCCATTCGGTGTGTTGCTCGGTTCGGTCGGCGGTGCCGTGCTGACATGCATGGCCGCAACGTCGGCCGGCGGCCTGATCGGTGCTCGCTTGGGCGAACTCCTCGACAGTAATTTCCTCAACACCGTGCGGTGCCGAGTGTGTCTGCGCCGCGTCAACCGCTCCACCATTGCCTGAAGCCGTCTAGAGCCCCTTGGAACGGCCTTAGCCGGGGCTGACCGCCCCGCCACGTCCTCCCCACCCCATCTCGCATCGCTGGCCCGCTCCCGGGCTGCGAGGCGTCGTCACGTCCCACTCCCTTGAAAGGAATTCATCATGTCGCACCTTGTAGAACGCATGGCCTACGTCGGCGAGACGCCCTGGCACAGCCTCGGCACCCAGCTACCCGCCCGTCAACCCATCGAGGCATGGGCCAAGTGCGCCGGGATGAACTGGAGCATCCTGGAGGCTCCCGTGCAGTACCGGCCGTTCGCGGGCGTGGGCGAGGCGCCCTTGCAGACGGTCGATGAGCAGAAAGTCCTGTACCGCAGCGACACGCACGCGGCGCTGTCGGTCGTCGGGGGCCGCTACCAGATCGTCCAGCCACGCGAGGTGTTGGAGTTCTACCGCGACCTGACGGACGCGGGTGGCTACGAGCTGGAAACGGCCGGCGTCCTCAAGGGCGGTCGCAAGCTTTGGGCACTCGCTCGCACCGGCCACAGCGCACAGCTCATGGGGCGTGACGCCGTCGACGGCTACCTGCTCCTGGCCACGTCTTGCGACGGCACACTCGCGACCGTCGCCATGCCGACCTCGGTTCGCGTCGTCTGCAACAACACGTTGAGCGTGGCGCTGAAGGGCGCGGTGCAATGCGTGCGCGTGCCACACAGCACGACGTTCGATGCGCTGGCGGTCAAGCAGCAACTCGGTCTCGCCGTGTCCAGCTGGGGCGAGTTCATGTACCGCATGAAGACGCTCTCACAACGTCGGGTCAAGGCGCAGGAGGCAGCGGCGTACTTCGTGGACGTGCTTTGTCAGTCGATGGGGACGGCGCCCGGCAATGCGTCGCCCGTCGCCACCAACGACCGCGCGCTCAAGCGCGTTCAGGCGCTCTACGACGGGCAAGGCATGGGTGCCGAGCTGGCGTCCTCGAAGGGCACGGCGTGGGGCTTGCTGAACGCTGTCACGCAGTACGTCGACCACGAGCGGCGCGCCCGCAGTCGTGAATTTCGATTGGATTCGGCTTGGTTCGGCCCGGGAGCAGCCCTCAAACAGCGTGCCCTTGACCAGGCACTGCAACTCGTCGCCTGAACTGTAGCGATCGAGGTTCGCGCGCTCCGCGCAATCGAGTGCGTCAAAGAAGCCGCTCCAGCGTGACGCTGGGCGGCTTTCGTCTCTTCGAATCGAGCTGGGCTCGGTTCCCACCCAAGGAAGTCCGATGAATCGCCCCGAACCAAGGCATGCGTCCATGGGTACCTGCCTTGTCCATCACTACGCCGCAGGCGTGCGCTTCGATACCCAGGTGAAACATGCCGTCGGTACTTCACGAGGTCTTCGGCTACGCCACATTCCCTTTCCGCTCGGCTTCCTCAACGAGCACGCCGATCCCGGCGGCGGTCGAATGAGTTTGATTCGAGCCCTGACCATCCTGAAACAGGTCGACATCAATCGGGTTGATCAGCTTTCAGTGCCTGACCCGGAGGACGAGGTAGCAATCTCGGATTGGTTGAAGGCGCATTGGCCTGACGTCCGCGCCGATGTCATGCATTCAGAACGGCCGCGATCGATCGGCCACGCAGCGCTTGAGGCACTGACGACTGGCGCGACGTGCTTGGTTCGGCTCTCGGCGATCACGAAGACATGGTGGTCGCTGGTCGTCGGCGTCGAATCGGAGCAACGGGCCGAGCTGACGCCGCGTTCGCTTCTACTCCTCGACTCCGGTTGGAGCTTGCCATGGGCTTGCGGGCACAACGCCCGCATCGAGTTGATGGCGAAGGCAGGCACCGGGGTGGGCGCCAGCCCAGGCTTCGGCCTGAACTATCGCGACTTGGGAGGCAAGGCGTTGGCTGTCCGGCTACAACGATTGGTCGTGCTCAGAACGGCTGTCGGCTGACACGTGGGGCGCCACCGCACCTTCCAGCGCTATGAGCCACGAGCATGACGAGCGAGGTTCGATCCTCCGCGCCAGAGTCGTTCAGGGCTTCTTCGTCCGTCTGCTGACGGGATAGACCCGCGCCGTGCGGGGCGCGCGCGTCAGCGTTGCGTCCATACCGCGCATCTCTGGAAGGTCGGGGTGCATCAGCTCGTGGGCCGGTACGCCGACCGCTTTCGCCAGCAGTTCGACGTTGTCGATAGAAATGTTCCTCTGGCCGCGCTCAAGCGTCCCCACGAACGCGCGATCCAAGCCCGCCTCGGCCGCCATCCGTTCCTGGGACATACCAGCGTTCACCCGAACCAGACGCAAGTTCCTGGCAAATACGAGACGCAGAGGGAGATCGCCAGTCGTCTGGGTTGCACGTCGAGACATGGGCTGCATGCTCGATTGATGGCGTGTTTGAATCCACGGTGTTTAGTACCCCTTATCATCCGCCCGGCACCGAGAGCGATAGAGGAGATCGACTAGTTGCCTGGAGAGGGGTTCCTGCACTTCACTCTGAAGACGCCAGTGAACCTGGCGTTGTCCAACAACGAGGCTCTTGCGGAGCCATTTCAAGGAAAATCAGCAATGAACAATCGGAGCACTCTTGCTCTCGTCGTCATCGCCGTGCTCGCGGCGTGTTCGAAGGCCAACGATCCAACGATCCAGTTGGTCAAAGGCCAGCCATCGGAAGCGAACGGCCTCACCGTAGGCCAAGTGCTGGATGCCAAGTCAAACTGCACCACGAAGGAGTGGATCAGCGAGAAGGACAAATACCAACGTGACGTCGTGACGTTCCGGTGCAAGGTCGACCTTCCGCAGGATCAGATCACATCGGCGGTTGAAAGCTCTACCGGTGCTGTTCGGAGGCAGCTGACATGGATCGCAACCACCAGCTGCAAAGGCGCTGATCCGCAGCCTTTGGTCGCGAAACACGAGGAGCTGACCAAGGCCTACTACGCCAAATTCAAGTCTGTTACGGAGGTCCTGGAGTTCGTGGTGAACCAAGGCCAGGTTGTAGAGGTACACACCGGCCTGACCGACGTGACTGGAGCCGACGTTCCTTTGAGAGACTGGGCTGTACATGCGCTGCCGGGGTACGTGGAGAAGCCTGACGGCGGGCCTGCAGAACTCAGCGCTCTGGTCACGGCCGTCAGGGACGGGTGGCATGAGGCGGATCTGAGCTGCGACCAAATGCGGAGTGCCCTGGGCATCCAGCCACCGCCCGCAGCAGCTCAGGACTCGCCCGTGGCTTCTCAACCAGATTCGACGTCGCAGGGGACGGCCTCGCAGGGTGATCAGGAGCCACCTCCTGCTGACACGAAATAGCCTGACCGGGAATTGACCAGCAGGATACGCCGGCATAGCGGGCGCCCACAGGGCGCCCGCTTGCATCGATAGCACCCAGTGATGGTCTGGGCAATGAATTTTCGGTAGCCACCTCCGTTGCCTGCGGGCGATCGCAGAGGTCTGGCAGCTTCGGCCCCGCCCTATTTTTTTGTCTTGCTGGCTCCCCGTCGTTCCCGATCCTGTCTTCCCGCATCGAGAACGCGACCAGCATCACGAAAGTGATTTCCGGCGCCACCGATACACTTCCCGTGCACTGGGTCGGTCGGCACCGACCATCATGAAGGAGGACAAGCATGGCAGAACTGCATGAGCTGATTCGGCGTCAGGCCGACATCGAGCGTCAGATCACCCAGCTGAGGGCCGGCGCCCGAGACGGGGCCATCGCCGAAATCCGCAAGATCATGAACGAGCATGGGCTGACTGGGCCGGACTTGGTGACAAACGAGAAAGCTCCGCCCAAACGCAAACGCGATGGCGCCGAGCGTAAGCCCGTCGCGGTGAAGTACCGGGACGGCCAAGGCAACCAGTGGACAGGTCGAGGCTTGAAGCCGAAGTGGCTGACGACGGCGCTGATCGACGGCAAGGCGCTGGCGGACTTTGCCGTCTGACCAACGCCCTCGGTTGTTCGACGTCAATCGGGGTTGGTGGCTTCGCTTGCAGACTCACAATGAATCTATGACCTGATTGCGGCCGCGCCTTCTCACGGCAGCCGCAATGGAGGCTAGCGCTACAGCAGCGCTGCCTGCACCGGGCTTAAGCTGGACTTCGGCTGAACGATGACGACATCATGAGGGTCGCAATTCAGTCGCACCGCTGCCGAGAAGCCCCGTTGAACGCACCACTCACGCAGCATCGCCTACATGACGTTGAGCTGGTAGATCCGGGACTGGACGATCGCGCGTCGGTACCCACGACAACTTCTCACGCTCAAAGCGCAAGTTTCGCAAGCGCGTCCGCCGCCCTGTCGACCCGGAAATGCCCATAGTGGCGCTCGATCATTTCTACGCTGGTGCCACTTAGCTGAGCCACCGTAAGCAGATCGAGGCCGCCTACCACCAGGTCCGTGATCGTTGAATGCCGGAGCGTGTACGTCACGGTACCAACTGGGAGCTCCGCTGCCTCAGCTGCCGCCTTCATTGGCTTCTTCCAGGAATCCTTGTCCCAGTGCTGCCCATCCGCCCGAGCAAACAACGGCGCGCCAGGCAACTTGTTCTTTGCCAGTGATTCCAATATGCCAGCCGTCTTGGCTGGCAGCTTGATGCGACGATCCTTGCCAGCCTTGTCGGTACCGATCTTCAGCACACCGTGACGACTATCGAAATCACCAGCCTTGAGCAACGCCATCGCCCCAGGCCGCAACGGAAGGTGCGTCATCCCCACGATGAACTTCGCCAAGTCGGCAGGTGCCTTCTCGATCAAGGCTCGACGTTGATCACGATCAAGGTACACATTGCGGCGCCCGTCTGATCCCTTGGTTGGACGCAATGCGACTCGCCACGCCATGTCTGTCGTCACGTCACCGATGTCGTGGGCGTAGTTCAGCGCTGCACGGAGTGCAGTGCAATCGCGGTTGATGCTTGACGGGGCTCGCTGTCGAGTGTCGGGACTCTTTGCGTGGGGATTGATGACGACGGCCGTCTTGCCGAGATCCATTCGCCATGCCTCGACCTGCCGCCGAGTCAGCTTTTGGAGCGCGATCGAGCCGAACGGTGATTCGTCGATCCAACGTGCAAACCGCGCGGACAGGTCGTCCGCAGTGCGATCACCCTTTTCAGGGTTGTTCCTGACGTGTTTGACGTAGTTCTCGCACGCCTTCTTAACGGTTACGACGTCCGTGGCCCCCCCTTTACCGAGGTGCGCGAACCACTGCTCCGCCGCCTTCTTGGCGGCGTCATAGCGATGCCCTGGGGGAAGGCTCTCGAAGTCGCCGAGACTAATCTTGGGCCTCGCACCAGTCTCTGGATTCCGAAAGCGCGCGTACCAGGCACCGACGGACGCCGCGGTCAACTTCCGAAATCCGAGCGCGCAACCGCTTGAAAGCCGAACCCAATAGGGTTCTGCTCGCGGCTTGATCCTATTGCGCGCCTCTACCGTGTCAATCTTCGTCGCTACCATCATCACCCCCAAGTGGGACAATTGTGGGCCAAACCACATTGGAATTCATTGGACTCGCCTGGGTATTTTTCATAGGTAGCGCACTCCAAACTGGACAACGTCGGAACCCCGCACCCAGCCCTCCGAAGGCAGGGGTCGCACGTTCGAACCGTGTCGGGCGCACCACATGCAAGCCTCGTAAGTCGTTGATTTACGGGGCTTTTTCCTTTCAACCCAGGGCAAAGGGTTAGCAGGCCTCGGGTAGTGGGCCAAACCGCCTCGCGTGCGAGACAGCCAATCCTCGACGAGCGAACTTCCAAAGACGGGAGCGACTCGCATCGATCGACTTGCCCAGGCCGAGGGGTTCGAGGTCGGGACAAGCCAGTTGTGAGTGGCGTGCCACGATCTACTGCCCGGACGTACAACCTGAGAACATTCCGAGGGTTTGAGACCCAAGGTGAATCCGCACAAGCTCATCGAGAGCATCCTGCTGGATCCTCGAGCGCCTCAGCAACTTGTCGACGCATTCACGTCTTACTTCGTACAGAAGCTCCAGTTCAAAGGTCGCGTGGGGTGCTCGGTCTTTCATGATTCTCCGCAGAGAATTCAGCTGGACGATTGACCAAACCATGGCGGGGCAAAGAATGCTGCTCGGTCGCGACGCCGGCTCTACCAGGCAGGCGCATCGTTGTTGCTCGTGGCGATCGCTCGACGGAATCGCTGCCCGCGCAAGCCTCTTGACCGATTCCGCTCCGAACGGCTGAGAAGCTGCTCCCGTCATGCGATTGGCGCGAGAATCCTCTGGCGGGCGATCCCTTGTGGCCCATGTCGGAGAATCCTTGAAGCGTGGCCACTTTCAGTAACCCGTTGCGCCCACACGCGGCCGCGCTGCGATCTCTGAAGACGCGACTGGCCATCGCGGGCGCACTGCTGATCGCGCTCAGCGTCTCGGCGACGGTAGCCTACTCGGTTCGGGAGGCTCAGCGCTACACCGAGCAGTCGATCGTCGATTCGAACCTCGGCGC
>FTIP01388923.1_pt1 | contig 29618 bp, 29 predicted proteins | sample 1658301 | NCBI WGS metagenome assembly FTIP01 (sample SAMEA3914813, study PRJEB12502) | metagenome | biome: forest; material: soil | place: Canada | collected 2011-07-07 | depth 0.3 m
CAGCAGCGCCGGCGCAAGCTGAGGCGCATATGCTGGTGGTGACGCAGAACGAGGGCTTTGCGCACATCATCACGCAAGCCGATCCGTTCGTGAAGTTCGTGATGATCTTGTTGGCTTTGGCGTCAATCGCGACCTGGGCGATCTGGATCGGCAAGACCGTGCAACTTGCGAAGGCAAAACGCGCGCTGACCGCGGATGTCGCCAAGCTGTGGGGTATGCCTGCATTCGACTCTATCAAGGATCTTAGATATTACGCACTCCAGGAAATGTCGCAGATCGCACAGGATGAATTGCGGCGTGCCGGAGGGAGGCCGAGCGATTGTGAAATCGAAGGCGTCGAGGAGCGCGTGGGAGCTCTTTTGTCTATCTGCGAGAGAGGCGCCGTCCACAATATGTTGACTGGAACCAATCTGCTGGCATCGGTGGGTGCGACCGCTCCGTTCATTGGTTTGACTGGTACTGTATGGGGTATCATGAGCAGCTTTCTGGGGATTGCGGCTTCGAATTCCACAAGTTTAGCGATCGTGGCTCCCGGCCTTGCCGAAGCATTGTTCACCACCGCGATCGGATTGGCGGCAGCAATTCCGGCCGTCTTGCTGTACAACAATATTGCACGCAGTATCGCGGGATTTCGCCAGTCCCTCGGCTCGGCCGAACGGCTCATCATGTGCGCGGTCAGCCGAGAAGCGAGGTGCCATGTCGGTGAAGGTTCGGTGCCGCTGTCTCCGCGCGAACGAATCACGCCAAAGACAAGTGTCGACCTGATGCTTGCAGCAAAGGGCGACCCGGGGTCGTCGGCGATTCTCGGGCGAAGGTGATCACCGATGAGTATCAATCTCGGCAAGACGGATGACGGCATGGCGGTGGTGCACGAGATCAACGTCACGCCGTTCATCGACGTGATGCTCGTCCTGTTGGTCATCTTCATGGTGACGGCGCCGCTCACGTCGGTGGACGTGCCAGTCACCTTGCCGGTCGCGGATGCGGCCGCAAAGCCACCCCCCGCAAAGCCAGTGATCCTGACGCTTCAGGCGGATCTCACAACGTCGATCGGCAACGATCGCGTATCCCGCGACCAGGTCGCGTCACGCGTTGTGGCCAGCACGGGGGGAGACCGACAAACACAGATCTTCCTGCGCGCCGACAAGAGCGTGAGCTATGACCATTTGATGGACCTTCTAAATGTCCTTGGCAATGCAGGATACCTACGAATCTCGCTCGTCGGCTCGGAACCAGGTTCTACGACCTCAACAGGTCGCGCTCCCTCTTCCTAGTAGCAAAGTAGTGCCAGGCAACTCGGATAGTCGCCGTACCGAGGTGTGGGGCGTCGTCGCTTCGCTCGTTGCACACCTTGTTGTCGGCGTGGCGCTCTTCGTCGGGTTTCGTAGCGTGCATCCCGTCACACCGGTGGGCTCTCCACCCATGGTGGTCGAACTCATGCCTGTGCCGGCTGCGCCGGCCATGGCTCGGGAAACCGCACCGACACCCAATCTGCCTACGCCGGTTCGTCCAAGACCGAAGGTCAGGGACGAATTGACGACCGCGCTCAAGAAGCAAGCTGTTGCCCCTGTAGTCGTGCCACAGCTGGAAAAAGCCTCTCCGATCGGCACTATCACGCCAACGCCTGAGAGCCCACCCAATCCACGTACAGAGACTCAGCCGACGCTCGCACAGCCGCCTGCGGCGGCAGCCACCCCTGACACGCCCAAAGCCGTTTCGGCAGCGCCCGTGCAAGGCGCAAATTCAGTCATCGCACTCAGCGCAGAGCAATCTTGGCAGTCGCAGGTTCTGGCGCAAATTGAGAAAAAGAAGCGTTATCCAGGCCCCGCCTTAAGAGCCGGTCAGCAAGACGTCGTGAATGCGCATATCTGGATCGACAGGACTGGGCATATCGTCAGAGTGGCAATCGAAAGCAGCAAACACTTTGAGTTGCTCGACGCTGCCGCGATGGAGGCAATACAACATAGCGATCCTTTTCCACGTCCGCCTGACAGTGTCATGGGCGACCCCATAGAAATCATCGTTGATATTGATTTTTTCTTTAGAAGTCCTTGATTAATCAAGTTGCCATTTGAGCCTTCGCTGCTCCATGAACGCCGAAATGTCGTGTTCCGGGAGAGCGTGAACCGAGGAGAATTTATGACCGACACCGCCGCCGTCCTTATTGCTACCGACGCCAACTTCGCCGAAGTAATCGGCCGCAAGGACGGGCGCCCCGTTCTCATCGACTTTTGGGCGCCTTGGTGTGGCCCCTGCGTCGCGCTCGCGCCCGTACTCGAGGAATTGGCGGCGGACTATGCGGACGAGGTGACGATCGCGAAGATCGATCTGACCTCCAATCCCGAGACCGCAAAGGCGATCGGGGCGCGCAGCATCCCGATGCTGATTTTGTTCCGCGAGGGCGTCGAGGTCGAACGATTCATCGGTGCTGCCCCCAAGAGTGAGATCACTGCCTTCATCGACGAACATCGCTAGGCGGCTGCACCGTGTGCGGCATCTGATCATGCGGACAGGCGAAGGCTGCACTCAGTGTTGAAGCGACGTTTCGTAGGCGATCTTTGGTCGGTGCAGCCCTGCTGACCGGCTATCTCGGAGGCGCGCTCTCGGCCCACTTGCGCGCAGGGTCTCCACCGTTCACGCATTTGCTGTTCGGCAGCTACGTCGGCGTCGCGATGTACTGCGGCCATCCGCGAGCTGGCGGCCGACTGCCGGCTGCGACATCGAAGCGAACGAAGCACGCCGTTCACCTCTCCCAGTTCGCGGTCAAATTTCGGCGGGCACGGCATCCACAAGGAAGCCGCGTTGAAGTGCCTGAGCGCCTTGATCGAGCGCCGCGTCCGCCGCCGATATAGCGCCCAGCATGCTCGCGAACCCGTGGATCTGGTCTGGCCATTCGTGCACGACCACATCGATCCCCTGTGCCCGCAACCTGTCCGCATAGGCGCGATCTTCGTCGCAGGTGAGGTCGAAGCCGGGCACGATCATCGTGACGGGCGAGACGCCAGAGAGGATCTCTCGACGAAGAGGCGATGCCGACGGATCCGCGCCGTCTTCCGGATTCGACAAGTACTGGCGCCAGAACCATCGCATCATCTCTGCCGTCAGCAAGAACCCCTCCGCCAGCCGCGTGTAGGAAGGAAAATTGCAACTGGCATCCGTCACCGGGTAGTACAGCAGTTGGTGACGAAGCGCGATGCCTTCGTCGCGCGCCTGGACGGCCGTGACGGTGGCCAGCGTCCCTCCAGCGCTGTCGCCGGCGACAGCAATCCGCCCGGCGTCCGCGTGCAGATCCGCGGCATGCGACCTGACCCAGCGCAGGGCGGCCATCGCATCGTGAACGGCCGCCGGGAAAGGCACCTCGGGCGCGAGTCGATAGTCCACCGACACGACCAGCGTGCCGGCCCGGGCGGCCAGGCAACGACAGATGTTGTCGTGGCCTTCCGGAGAGCCGGTCGTGAAGCCACCTCCGTGGAAGAATAACGTGATCGGCAGCGAGGGCGCAGCATCGAGCGGTCGGTAGACACGCAGTCGCAGGGCGCCGCCGGGTCCGTCGATCGTGCGATCGGCGATATCCGCGACCTCGTCGCCGGGCGCGAAGACCGACGGGCCGCTGAAGAGCGCACGCACGTGTGCGACGTCGACGCTGCGCCAGTCGATCGGCGGCCAGGCGCCGGCCAGTGCGTCCAGCACCGCGCTGGCCTGCGGGTCAAGCGTTTGCATGGCGGGGTTTTCGGTGTTCATGGTTGCTGCAGGAATTTTGCCGCGTACTCTCGGTACTGGTAGATCGGCCCATCGTTTCGGCTGAGCCGGGGCGTCGGGAGATGCTTCTTGAAATTGATCACCTTCAGATCCTGTTCGACCTCGTAGACGAAGCGCTCGACAAACGGCTTGCCAAGCGCGTCATGCGCCTCCTGCGAGCCCATGTCCTTGAGGTACAGCCGCATCGACTGGCGTGTCGTCTCGAAGTCCACCGGCGTCAGCGCGATGAAGAACAAGGCTTCCCAGCCACGACCCACATAGTGCTGGTTCATGAGCGTGATGCCGGTGAAGTTGATCGCGATCTGCTCCAGGGCCTGGTCTTCGGCGTCGGGGTCGATGGCGTACTCGACATACATGCCGTGTGGCCGCTCGGCCATGTTCTCCAGCTGCGGCGTCTTCTTCGCCCGGTGCAACTGCACGATGTGCGCACTGTCGAACAGATTCTCGTAGATGTCGGGGAACGGGCACGTCGTATCGAAGGCGCGCTCGTCGAAAAGAATCCATCTGTCGCGTTGGAAGTCCGGACTCGAGAACGGTTCGAAGTCGGGAGCCTTACCCCGGGGGTCGAACCACATCAGCACGTCGCCGTCGACTTCGCGCGTCTCGTGCAGAGTCAGCTTGACCGTGCCCGGCGGAAGACTCGATGCATAGGGGATGTGGCTGCATCGTCCGGTCTCGCCGTCCCAGCGCCATTTGTGGAACGGGCAGGTGATCTGGCCCGCGTCGATCGAACCGTCGTGGGATGCGAGGTGCGCGCCCAGGTGCGGACAATACGCGTCGGCGACCTGGGCCTTGCCGCCCTGCGTGCGATAGACGATCAATTGCTGGTCGAGCCAGTAGATGGGCTTGAGCGTGTCCGCGTGGATTTCTCCGCCCGAGACGACGGCGTACCACCCGCGAGCGAAGCCTGAGTGGGTGGCGCGAAAGTGCATCGGGACGCTTCGCACGGAATCACAGTTCATCGCCGGTGCTCCTCGAAATCAATGGGACGGAGCCGCCTGGCTCCAGTCAGGGAGCCCGTCGGTCGTCGCCTGCAGGACGGCGCCGATCTGCCGGGCGCGAAATGCGACTTCCTCCATCGCGTGGGCGGCCACGTGGCCGCCCTCCGTGGACATCACTTCGTCGAAGCGGGCAAGCCAGGCCTGCGGGCTTGCGGCAGCGCCCAGCACGGCGCCGGGCACATACCCTAGCGTGACGCGCGCGGCCATGCCGCCGCCCACCGAGAAGAGCTCGCCGCTGCAGGGGACGTCGCGGCTCGCGAGGGCGACGACGAAGGGGGCGACGAGCTCCGGACGGAAATTCGCCTGCAAGAATTGGCGGAAGGCCGCGTCGGGGATGTCCGCGGTCATCCGCGTCCAGGCGATCGGATTGACGGCATTGACCTTGATCCCATGCGGCGCGCCATCAAGTGCGAGCGATCGCGTCAGACCGATCAACGCCGCCTTGCTCGTCTGGTAGCCGAAGCAGCCAGGCAGGCCCAGGACCGAGCCCGACGCCGTGTTGACGACGCGGCCGTAGCCCTGGCGAACGAAGTGCGGCCAGGCGGCGCGCAACACGCCGACGGCGCCGCCGACGTTGATGGCCAGCAGGCGGTCGAATTCCTCCGCCGGCATCTGGTCTATCGTGCCTCCGCCTGTCGCGCCGGCGTTGTTGACGACGACGTCGATCCGGCCGAAGACGCGCACGGCCGTGGCGACGGGCCCCGCAGGCTCCCGGGTCAGGTCGTGCAGATCGACATGAGCCTCGCCACTGGATGCAACGATGTCGCGCACAGCGGCCGCCAGCGCATCGGCCTCCGACGACAGGTCATTGAGGACGACGCCGTAGCCCTGCCGGGCCAGGAGTCGCGCGTAGGCGAGACCGAGGCCGCGACTGGCACCGGTGACGAGGGCGGCCTGGCCATTCGAGGGAACGATCATGTTCGACATCCGTTCAGGTATTTCAGCGGCGGGCTGCGGACCACGTGGTCATGTACTTGCTCGTGTCCACCGCGCCATTGCCGACGGCCCGATTTCCGAACCAGAGGTTTCTGCCCAGGAGGGCCTCCATGGTCGGGCCCCAGCGATCGATGAAGTCGCTGCCCAGATGGCCGTAGTCCTCCAGCGGGCGATAGGCGAGGCGGCAATACGTGGCATGCAGCACCACGCGCTCGCCCGGCAGCGTGCGGCCATAGTTGGCGTGCCAGAGCCGGCCATCCCACAGGCCGATCGAATACCGGGGCGCCTTCAGCGGCAGGGCGCCGGCCTCCGCGGCGGCTTCGTCCGGACCCGGCTGGCGACGCAGCAGGTGCGTGCCTGGAACCACCTTCGTGGCGCCGGCGGCCTCGTCCATGTCGTCGCAGTACCAGCAGCCCGTCATCATCGCGTTGTGCTCGGGCAGGGGCGCCGGCATCCAGTCCTGGTCGGCGTGCAGCGGCATCGCCTTTGCACCCTGGTAGCGCACGCTGCCCGAGAGCTGGCTGAGCAGCGGATTTCGGCCGCACATGTACTCCATCATCGCCAGCAGCTTGTCGTTGACCACGGCCTCGGCGAACACGGGGTCGCGCGCCAGCAGCATGTCGGCGGATTCGCCCTTCTCGGTGATGTTGAAGTACTGGCCCTTGTCTTCGGCGCAACATCGCTTGATCGCGGTGCGCAGGCGCTCGAAGAACGCCGGCGGCGCGACGTCCTCGATCACCGTGCAGCCGTATTCGGCCATCTCGCGCACGTTGCGCTCCAGTCCGAGGGCCGAGATACGCGGTGCGAGTTCGTCCGAGATGGCGAACATCGGAAGGGAGTCGTGAGCCTGCAGAACCTGCATGGGATGTCTCCTGGGTCTTCGTATCGGGGAAGGCGGCAGGCACAGTATGTCGGGCGGTTTTTCGGGCTCCATCGTCCGATCGGACTAGACATGTGTCTAGTCACGCCGGCAGAGGCGCGCGGCGCGGCTCAGGGCGCTGAAGACGGCTGCAACGCCGTAGCCCAGACGGTGGCAAAGCTGCGCAGCATCGCCTCGCGGTCCATCGGGATGTCGAGGATATGCAGGTCCGACAGGAAGCCTGACAGCTGGATGATCAGCAGGTAGGCGCGGCGCGCCGCTTCGTCGCGGCTCAGGCCGGGCCACTTGGCGGGATCGCGGATCAGCGCGTCGATGTAACCCTGCAGGTGCTCGCCGTACTCCGCGCGGATTTCCGCGGGCGTCTCGCCCAGCACGACGCGCGTCAGCTCGGCCTCGCGCTCCCACGCGCGGGTGATCTTGCGCAGCCAGCGCAGCAGCGTGGCCTCGCGGGTGTCGGGCAGGGCCGCGAACGCGTCGTAGAAATCCTGCGCCACGTGCCACATGTGGCGGCGCATCGCATGCAGCAGGTCCGCCTTGCCGGAGAAGTGCAGGTAGAAGTTGGCGCGGGAGGTGTCGGCCAGCCGCGCGATCTGGTCGACAGTGACCGTGGTCACGCCTTGGCGCGCGAACAGCTCGCTCGCCACGCGGAGCAGGCGAGCCCGGGTCTCCGACTTCTGCGCGGTGCGCGACGCGGCCGGGAGGATGGCATTCATGCGTCAATCTTAGAGCTCGAGGCACGAACGCCGCTAGTCCCATTGGACGATGCTTTCGCGGGTGCGCTCCGCACAATCGACTGCATCGAAGTTCAATTGGCGGAGACACAATGGTCGACATCCGGGGCTTGGGCTACATCGTAGCCGAGTGCATCGATCCGGCGCGCTGGTCGCGGTTCGGGGAGGGGGTGCTCGGAGCCATGGTGTTCGACGAGCCGAGCGGCGCGGTGCGCGTGAAGATCGACGATCGGCCCTTCCGCATCCTCGTGCTGCAGGGCTCCGCGGATCGGTACGTGGCATCGGGGTGGGAGGTCGCGCACGAACAGGCGTTCGCGCAAGCCCTGGCCGCGCTCGAAGGCGCCGGCGCGAAGCCGCGCCTGGCCAACGCCGAGGAGCGCGTGAGCCGGCGCGTCAGCGGCCTCGCCTTCTTCATGGATCCGTCGGGCAACCGCCACGAGTTGTTCTGGGGCGTCGTGTCCGACTTCGTCCGCTTCCACTCGCCGCAGGGCGTTCCGCGCTACGTGACCGGCGAGCTCGGCATGGGGCACACCGTGCTGCCCGCGCCGGAATTCGACGCCACGTGGTCGTTCTGGCGCGACGTGATGGGCTTCGGCCTCTCCGACATCTACCTGCACCGCGCGACGCCCGATTCCGCGGTGCAGCGCCTGCACTTCACGCATTGCAACTCGCGCCAGCACAGCCTCGCGCTGTTCGAGGCTCCGAGCCCGTCCGGCTGCATCCACATCATGCTGGAGGTGGACTCGATGACCGAGGTGGGCCGCGCGATGGATCGCCGCGATGCCTTCGGCGCGAAGCTGATGGCGAGCCTGGGCCAGCACGTCAACGACGACATGACCTCGTTCTACATGCTGACGCCGTCGAATTTCGCGCTCGAGTACGGCTATGGCGGCCTGGTGATGGACTGGGAAAAGCATGCCGTCTACGAGGCGACGTCGATCAGCCACTGGGGCCACGACTGGAGCCTGGGCCTCGCCACGGGCGATACCAATTGAGAGAACACATGAACAAGGAACTCGGGGCCGCAGAGGCCGTCGCGCTCGTGCGCAGCGGCATGACCATCGGCATCGGCGGCTGGGGGCCGCGCCGCAAGCCGATGGCCATCGTGCGCGAACTCCTGCGCAGCGACGTCGGGGATCTCACGGTCGTCTCCTACGGCGGCCCCGAGGTCGGCATGCTTTGCGCTGCGGGCAAGGTGAAGAAGCTGGTGTACGGCTTCGTCACCATGGATGCGATCCCGCTCGAGCCGCACTTTCGCAAGGCGCGCGAGTCGGGCGAATTCGAGGTCGCGGAATTCGACGAAGGCATGTTCCAGTGGGGCCTGCGCGCCGCGGCCATGCGCATGTCCTTCCTGCCCACCCGCTGCGGACTCGCCACCGACGTCCTCGCGCGCAACCCCGCCCTCAGGACCGTTGCATCTCCCTATGCCGACGGCGAGGTCTACATCGCCATGCCGGCGCTCGAACTCGACGTCGCGCTGCTGCACGTCAATGACGCCGACCGACTGGGCAACACGCTGATCCGAAGCGCCGATCCGATGTTCGACGACTTGTTCGCCCGCGCGGCGAAGCGTTGCATCGTCAGCACGGAGCGCCTGCACGACAGGCTCGACCTGGACGAGGCCACCGCGCGCTTCAACACGTTCGAGCGCTCGCTCGTGACCGCGGTGGTGCATGCGCCGTTCGGCGCCCACCCGACCTACAACGGGCCGGACTACGGCTGGGACATGGATCACCTGAAACGCTACAACGCCAGCGCCTCCGATGAAGCGGGCTGGGGCGGCTATGCCGCGGAGTTCGTGGCCATTACGGAGCAACAGTACCTGGACAAGGTCGGTGGCGGCGAGCGCATCGCCAAGCTGCCGCGCCCGGTGTTCTGACAGAAGGATGACGATGACACAGGACACCGGGATCACGCTGGCAGAACTCATGATCGTTGCTGCGGCCGAGGCTTGGCGCGGCGACGGGGAGATGCTGGCCTCCGGCATCGGCATCGTCCCGCGCCTGGGCGCCGGGCTGGCCAAGCTCACGCACTCGCCCGACCTCATGATGACGGACAGCGAGACCTTCCTCGTCGAGGAGCCGATCCCGGTCGGACCTCGTGGCGACTACGTGCCGAAGTATTCGGGCTACCTGTCGTTCAGCCGGGTGTTCGAGTGCGTCTGGGGTGGACGCCGGCACGCGATGATCGGGCCGTCGCAGATCGATCGATGGGGTCAGACGAATCTGTCCAGCATTGGCGACTACATCAAGCCCAAGAGCGCGATCCTTGGCGTTCGCGGCCTGCCGGGCAACAGCATCAACCACGCGAACTCGTTCTTCGTCCCCAACCACGGGACTCGGGTCTTCGTTGGCGGCGAGGTCGACATGGTTTCCGGCGTGGGCTACAACCCCGAGCGGTGGGGTCCGGGCATGAAGCAGGACTTCCTGGACTTGCGCCTGATCGTGACCGATCTCTGCGTCATGGATTTCGGAGGCGCCAATCACGCGATCCGCGTCACTTCGCTCCATCCTGGAATCAGTTTCGACCAGGTTCAGACCGCGACGGGGTTTGCGTTGCAGGCAGCTCCCGAAGTGGGCACGACGTCCCTGCCGACTGCCGACCAGCTCGCCATCATCCGCCGCCTCGACCCCCATGGCCTGCGTGCCTCGGCGGTCAAGGGCAATCCGCTGGCCTCGCGCCAGGCTCGCTGAGGACCCGTGATGGCCGACCTGGTGCAACCGCAGGAAGTCGACATCGTCTACGAGACGGACAGCCCCGTACGCTACGAGGTCGAAGGCGCGATCGCCTGGGTGACTCTGGATCGCACGAAGTTCCACAACGTGCAGAACTCGCAGATGACCTACGCGCTGGACGACGCCTTCCGGCGGGCGGTGGACGACGACGCCGTCAAGGTCATCGTCCTGCGCGGCGACGGCAAGCACTTCTCTGCGGGTCACGACATCGGAACGCCAGGACGCGACGTGCACAAGAGCTGGGATCGCCAGCAGCTCTGGTACGACCACACCAACAAGCCGGGGGCGGAACTGCTCTACGTGCGCGAGCAGGAGGTCTACCTCGGCATGTGTCGGCGCTGGCGCGAGATCCCCAAGCCCACCATCGCCATGGTGCACGGGGCGTGCATTGCAGGTGCGCTGATGCTCGCCTGGGTCTGCGACCTGATCGTGGCGTCCGACGACGCGTTCTTCCAGGATCCGGTGGTGCGCATGGGCATCCCGGGCGTCGAGTACTTCGCGCATGCGTTCGAGTTGCCGCCCCGCATCGCCAAGGAGTTCCTGTTCCTCGGCCAGCGCATGTCGGCCCAACGCGCGGAGCAGTTCGGCATGGTGAACCGCGTGGTGCCGCGTGACCAGCTGGAATCCGCGACGCGCGAGATGGCGGAGCAGTGCGCACAGATGCCGCGCCTCGGGCTTGCGCTGACGAAGCAGGCGGTCAACCACGTCGAGGACCTGCGCGGCAAACGCACGGCGATGGACGCGGTCTTCCACATGCACCACTTCGCCCACGCGCAGAACGACCTGGTATCCGGCAACAGCCTGGGCGGACTCGACGGCAAGGCCATGGCCAAGGCCAACAAGCGCGATGCCGGCGAGGCCTGAAACGCACACGACCCGACACCTGCGAAGACGCAACGAATCGCGAGTCCACCTCACACCATGAAAAAACCGTACCGCACCGAGATCACCGACGGCGTCGCCGAACTGGTGATCGATCATCCGCCGGTCAATGCACTCGACAGCGCAGGCTGGCACAGCCTGGCGGCCGAGATCGACTTGCTCGGCGCGAGTCCGGACGTGCGCGTGATCGTGATCCGCGGCGAGGGCCGGGGGTTTTGCGCCGGCGTCGACATCAAGGAACTCGCGGCGCATCCCGAGCGCATCGTGGCCGTCAACGCGGGGAACTACGCCACCTTCCGCGCTGTCCATCGCTGCGCGGTGCCTGTCGTCGCGGCAGTGCATGGGTTCGTGCTGGGCGGTGGCATCGGCATCACCGGGGCAGCCGACATCGTGGTGGCCTCCGAATGCGCGACCTTCGCCGTGCCGGAGGTGGATCGCGGTGCCATGGGTGGTGGCGCGCACCTGCAGCGCTTGTTCCCCGTGCAGAAAGTGCGGGCGATGTATTTCACCGGCGAGGCCATCGACGCCGCCGAAGCTTACCGCCTGGGTGCCGTGGAGCGGGTCGTCGCGAAGGCCGAATTGCGCGATGCGGCGCTGACCATTGCGCGAAAGATCGCGACGAAGAGCCCCGCGATGATCCGGCTCGCGAAGGAGTCGCTGAACGGCATCGAGGACGGCAACCTCGAGGACAAGTACCGGTGGGAGCAGGGCTTCACGCTGCAGGCCTATACCTCCCCGGATTCGAACGAGACGCGCCAGGCCTTCGTCAGCGGCCGAGAAGCGAAATTCTGAGAAGCGGAGCGCCAAGGTGCATCTCGACTATTCCGACAAGCAACATGCCTTCCGCCGTGAGGTGCGGACGTGGCTGGGGGCACACGTCCCAGCCAACTCGCTCGAGAGCTTCGACACGGAGAAGGGCTTCGAGCAACACAGGCAGTGGGAAGCCACGCTGAACACCGGTCGATGGAGCAGCGTGACCTGGCCCACGGAACTGGGCGGACGCGGCTGCGACCTGATCGAATGGCTGATCTTCGAAGAGGAATACTGGCGCGCGGGCGCGCCGATGCGCGTCAACCAGAACGGCATCTTCCTCCTCGGCCCGACCTTGATGGACTACGGTACGCCGGAACAGAAGGCGCGCTTCCTGCCACGCATGGCCGCGGGCCAGGACATCTGGGCGCAAGGCTGGTCGGAACCCAATGCAGGTTCCGACATGGCAGCCATCCGCTGCAAGGCCACGCGTTCGGGCGATCGCTACGTGCTCAATGGCCAGAAGATCTGGTCGACGCGCGCGGTCTGGGCGGATTGGCTGTTCGGCCTGTTCCGCAGCGACCCGGAGTCGCAGCGTCATCACGGACTCACCTTCTTGCTCGTGCCGTTGAAGTCCAAGGGCATCACGGTGCGGCCGATCCGCCAGTTGAACGGCCTGCCTGGCTTTGCCGAAGTGTTCTTCGATGATGTCGAGGTTCCGGTGGCCAACCGCCTGCATGACGAAGGCGAGGGGTGGCACGTGGCCATGTCGACCGCCGGTTTCGAGCGTGGCTTGATGCTGCGCTCGCCGGCGCGGTTCCAGCATACGGCGCAGGCCCTGGTGCAGCTGTACAAGGCGCATCGAGAGAAGGCGGATCGCGACCCGGCCGTCCGCGAAGCCGTGCTGCAGGCGTGGATGCGCGCAGAGGCCTATGCGCTGTCGACCTATCGCTCTGCCAGTCAGTTGATGAAGGGCGGAAAGATCGGGCCTGAGTCGAGTACCAACAAGATCTTCTGGTCGGAGCTCGACCAGAACATGCACGAGACCGCGATGCACATCCTCGGGGCACGGGCGGAACTGATGCCGCATGCGCCGGCCGCGGGCGACGTCGGCCAGTGGCTGGACGGATTCCTCTTCGCGCAGGCGGGGCCAATCTACGCGGGCACCAACGAGATCCAACGCAACATCATCGCCGAGCGCATGCTCGGGATGCCCCGGTGAGGAACGACGCCATGGACTTCACCTTCACCGAAGACCAGCTCCTGTTCCGGGAGACGGTCTGCAACTACCTCCTCGTCGAGGGCACGCCCGAGCTGTTGCGCTTGATGTGGGAGACGCCGTCGGGGCGCTCCGATCCGCTGTTCCGCAAGCTGGCTGACCAAGGCCTGCTGTCACTGTCGATTTCCGCGGACGAGGGCGGTCTCGGCTGCAATGATCTCGATTGGGTACTGCTCGCGCAGGAGGCCGGCTATCACGCCGTCCCCGATTCACTCTTGTCCACGGCCTGCCTGGGCGTCGCGATCCTCGATGCCCTGCACCCGGATCACGCGGTTCGCGCGCAATGGCTACCGCGCATCGCGACCGGAGAAGTGCGCGTCGCCGTCGGCCACCCGGTCGACGACCTCGTCGCGGATGCACACGTCGCCGAACTGCTTCTCCTGCACCACGAAGGCGAAGTGCATGCCGTGCCGCGCGATGCGGTCGCGCTGACAGCGAACCCCAGTGTCGATCCAGTGCGTCGCCTGTTCGGGGTCCAGTGGACTCCGACCGACGCCACCAGGATCATGAATGCGGACACCGGCCGCAAGGTCTGGGCGGAGACGCTCGAACGCGGGGCGCTGATGACGGCTGCGCAGCTGTTGGGCCTGGCCTGCCGGATGATGGACCTGGGCGTCGACTACAGCGCCAATCGCAAGCAGTTCGGCAAGCCCATCGGCAGCTTCCAGGCGGTCAAGCACCGCATGGCCGACATCGCCGTCGCGATCGAGTTCGCGAAGCCCGTGGTCTATCGCGCCGCCTACGCGCTCGCGCATCACCTGCCGGATGCAGCCGTTCACGTCTCCCACGCCAAGCTGGCCGCCGCCGAAGCTGCGGCGCTCGCCGCGCGCAACAGCATCCAGGTGCACGGCGCCATGGGCTACACGTGGGAAGTCGATCTGCAGATCTTCATGAAGCGCGCCTGGTCGCTCGCCGGCTGCTGGGGCGATCGCGGCTTTCACAAGCAGCGTATCGCCGACCACGTGCTGGCCGACGCCACCGCGCTGGGCCCCGGCGCCACGTTCGTCTCTCCCGCCTGATTTCCCTTTCGGAGCTACCTCATGGCTGAAGCCTATATCGTCGATGCACTGCGCACGCCCACGGGCAAGCGCGGTGGCAGCCTGTCCACCGTCCACGCGGCCGATCTCGGCGCATTCGTGTTGAAGACGCTCATGGAACGAAATGGCGCCGTGCCGCCAGGCGACGTCGACGATGTCGTGTTCGGCTGCGTTGACGCGGTCGGGCCGAATGCCGGGGTCATCAGCCGCACATCCTGGCTGGCGGCCGGGCTGCCGGTGCATGTGCCCGGGACGGTGATCGATCGCGCATGCGGTTCGTCGCAGCAGGCCCTGCATTTTGCCGCACAAGCAGTCATGAGCGGGACGCAGGACGTCGTCGTTGCCGGCGGCGTGCAGAACATGAGCCAGGTGCCGATCGCCTACGCGATGGTCGCGGCCCAAACCCTCGGTTTCACCGATCCGTTCTCGGGCAGCGCAGGCTGGAAAGCACGTTTCGGTGACCAACTGGTCAATCAGTTCTACGCCGCGCAGATCATTGCCGACAAGTGGGGTTGCTCGCGCGAGGAGATGGAGGCCTTCGCCGCGGAGAGCCATTCACGTGCGCTCAAGGCGACCGCGGAAGGGCGATTCGCGCGCGAGATCGCCGTACTGAATGGCCTGAGCTTCGACGAGACGGCACGCGCGCCGAACCGCGAGAAGATGGCATCGCTGAAGCCGGTCGATCCGAGGTTCCCGAAGATCACCGCGGCCGTCTCGAGTTCCACCTGCGATGCCGCCGCGGCGCTCCTGGTCGTCTCGGAGGCGGCGCTCAAGCGCTACGGCCTCAAGCCTCGCGCTCGTATTCACCATCTGAGCGTGCTGGCGGACGATCCGATCTGGCACTTGACGGCACCGATTCCCGCCACCGCGGCCGCGCTGAAGAAGGCCGGCATGCGCCTCGAGGACATCGACCTGGTCGAGATCAACGAGGCCTTCGCCTCCGTCGTGATGGCCTGGCTCAAGGAGACCGGTTACCCGCACGAGAAGACCAACGTGAATGGTGGCGCGATCGCGCTGGGCCATCCGCTCGGGGCATCCGGCGCGCGCTTGATGACGACGCTGCTTCACGAGCTCGAGCGAACGGGCGGCCGGTTCGGGCTGCAGACCATGTGCGAGGGCGGTGGCCAGGCCAACGTCACGATCATCGAACGACTCAGCTGAGAGAGAGCAACTCATGAACATCTGCGACAAGCGCACCGCCATCGTCACCGGTGCCGGTGGCGGCCTCGGTCGGGCCCACGCCATCGCGCTCGCGGCCGAAGGCGCCGCGGTGATCGTCAACGACATTCGCCAGGAGGCGGCACATGCCGTCGTGGCGGAGATCGTCGCCACGGGCGGCCGGGCGATCGCGAACTGGGACGACATCACGAGCAGCGCGGGCGCACAACGCATCGTCAACGCCGCCGTCGAAGCCTTCGGCGACATCCAGGTGGTCGTCAACAACGCAGGCAACCTGCGCGACCGCATGTTCGTCAACATGTCCGAGGAGGAATGGGATCAGGTGATGCATGTTCATCTGAAGGGCCACTTCTGTCTCGCCAACGTGCTGGCCAAACGCTGGCGCGACCAGAGCAAGGCCGGGTATCCCGTCGATGCGCGCATCATCAATACGACGTCCGGCGCCGGCCTGCAAGGATCGGTGACGCAGTCGAACTACTCGGCGGCGAAGGCCGGCATCGCGGCGCTGACACTGGTCCAGGCCGTGGAGCTGGGCCGCTACGGGATCACGGCCAACGCGTTCGCACCGTCCGCGCGCACGACGATGACGGAGTCCGCGATGGCCGACCGAGTACGGAAGCCCGAGGACGGCAGCTTCGACTGGTGGGATCCGGCCAACGTCGCCTCCCTGGTCGCGTACCTCGCGAGCCCGCTTTCGCGCACGGTCACGGGCCAGGTGTTCGAGATCGGCGGCGGCAAGCTCTCGGTGTGCGACGGCTGGCGCAGTGGGCCGACCTTCGACAAGGGCGCGCGCCTCGAGCCGGCCGAACTCGGCTCGGTGATCGAGAAGCTCATCGCGGAGGCTGTGCCGCCGCAGAAGGTCTGGGGCTCATGAACGCCGGGCAATCCATCGCGATGGAGGGTGCGCTGGCGGATTTCGCGCTCAGCGGAGACCAGCAGATGATTCGGGACTCCGCGTCGACGTTCCTGGCCGAGGCCTGTCCGTCGTCGGCGGTGAGGGCGGTCATGGAATCCGAGTCCGGATTCGATCGTGCGCTGTGGCTGCGCATGGCGCAGGAATTGGGTTGGTGTGCGACACACATTCCGGAAGCCGAGAACGGGCTCGGCCTCGGCTGGGTCGAACTGGCTCTGATACTCGAGCAGACCGGACGGTATCTTCCTTGCGTGCCGTACTTCTCGACGGTGGCGCTGGCCGTCAACGCCCTCCTGGAATGCGCGAACGCGGAGCAGCGCGGGTACTGGCTCAGCCAGATCGCAGAGGGTACCGTGAGCGCGACGGTGGCGTTCGGGGAGCGCGGCGTGGAATGGAGGCCGGAAGCGGTGACCGCCACAGCTCGGTCGGTCAACGGCGGATGGCAGATCGACGGGCTCTTCCGCCACGTGATCGACGGCGCACAGGTGGACTTGATTCTCTTGCCCGCGCGCCTCCAGACGGGCGAACTGGCACTCTTCGCCGTGCCACCTGGCATCGACGGCTTCAGCCGCCACAATCACAAGGGCTTCGACGGCACTCGCCGCGTGGCCGAGATCAATCTCGACAAGGTTCAGGTGAATGCCGGGAGCCTGCTGGGGCAGGGAAGCGCGCTCCTGGACGGAATGGCCAGAACCGCAGCCCTTGCCGCCATCGCACTGGCGGCCGAGCAGGTCGGCGGCGCACGCCAGTGCCTCGACCTCGTCCTCGCATACGCCGCGGATCGCTCGCAGTTCGGTCGAAAGATCAACCAGTACCAGGCAGTGAAGCACCGGTGCGCCGAGATGATGGTGCGCGTCGAGTCCGCGGCGTCGGCCGTTGCAGGCGCCGTGCGTCTCATCGCCCTCAGCCCCGATACGGCAACGCTCCAGCGCGAAGCGGCATGTGCAAAGTCCTGGGCTTCCGAAACCTATCGCTACTGCAGCGGCGAAGCGATACAGCTGCACGGCGGCGTTGGCTTCACCTGGGAGTACGACCCGCATCTGCACTTCAAGCGCGCGCAATCCGGCTCTCAATGGTTGGGCAGCCCCAATGCCTTGAGGGCGCAGGTTGCTGCTGCGCTGCTGGACGGCGGCTCGCAGGTTCCCAGTGCGCAGCCGCCGGCAGGTCTCGAAGACGATGAATTTCGCTTGCAGGTGCGCGACTGGATGGCGGCGCACCTTCATGGCAAGTTCGAAGCGCTTCGCCATCGCGGCGGCGCTGGCGACGAAGACGCCTACCCCGCGCTTCGCAAGGAATGGGAGCTCGAGCTGGCCCATGGCGGATGGACATGCGTCGGCTGGCCGCGTGAAAGCGGCGGGCGGGGGCTGTCGATCGCCCAGCAGATCATCTTTCACGAGGAGTACGCGCGCGCCGGTGGCCCGGGCCATCTGAGCCATCTCAGCGAGACACTCCTGGGGCCGACCCTGATCGCTTATGGGACGCCCGAACAGAAGCAGCGCTTCCTGCCAGGTATCGTGGCCGGGACGGCCTACTGGTGCCAGGGCTACAGCGAACCTGGCGCAGGCTCGGATCTGGCCAACGTGCAGACGCGGGCACGCCAGGACCCCGAGACGGGCGACTGGATCATCGACGGCCAGAAGGTCTGGACATCGCTCGCGCACGAGTGCCAGTGGATCTTCGTGGTCGCCCGCTCGGAGCCCGGGTCGAAACTGCACAAGGGCCTGATCTTCCTGCTCGTGGAACTGGATCAACCCGGGGTCGAAGTCCGGCCGATCCGACAGATCACCGGCACCCACGAGTTCAACGAAGTCTTCTTCGACGGTGCGCGCTGCTCCTCGACCAACGTCGTCGGCGCTCCCGGCGAAGGGTGGAAGATCGCGATGGCGTTGCTCGGCTTCGAGCGAGGGCTCTCCTGGATCGGCATGCAGCAGCACTTCGAGCACCAGCTGCAGCTGGTCATCAAGGCGGCGCACGACACCGGTGCCGATCGCGACCCGGCGCTGCGAGATCGAATCGCGCGTGCGTGGATGGGCCTGAAGGTGATGCACTACATCACCCTGAGCTCGCTCGCTGGCGGCAACGACGGCAGCCTTTCTCGCGAGGGCTACATCGTCAAGTACTACTGGTCGAACTGGCATCGCGACCTTGGCGAGCTCGCCATGGACGTGCTGGGCGTGGAAGGCGATATCCAGATCGACGACTTCTCCCGCACCCGCCTGCAGCAGGTCTGGCTGTTCAGTCGCTCCGACACGATCGTCGCGGGTACGAACGAGATCCAGCTCAACATCATTTCCGAGCGTGCGCTCGGCATGCCCAAGGAACCGAGACCCGCATGAATCCGCAACCTGTTCCCACCTACGTTGGCGGGCATCGCCTGCTTGCCGGCAAGTCTGCGCTCGTGACCGCGTCGGCAGGCGGCGGCATCGGCTATGCCACCGCTAAGCGATTCGCCGAAGAGGGCGTGCGCGCACTGTTCATGTCGGACGTCCACCCGCGTCGATTGGACGAAGCAGTTGCCCGGCTCAAGGACGAGACGGGCCTGGCGGCCATCCACGCCCGGGTCTGCGACGTGACTCAACAGGACCAGGTCGACGCCCTGGTAGACGAGGCCGACCAGGTGCTCGAGGGCTGCGACATCCTCTTCAACAACGCGGGCCTCGGCGGTCAGAAGCTCGTCGTCGAGATGAGCGATGCCGACTGGCTCAAGGTCATCGATGTCTCGTTGAATGGCACGTTCCGCATGACGCGGGCGATGATGAAGAAGATGATGCCGCGCGGCCGTGGAGCCATCATCAACAACTCGTCCGTCCTGGGCTGGCGGGCGCAGAAGGAGCAGGCGCATTACGCTGCCGCCAAGGCCGGGGTCAACGCGCTGACGCGATGTGCTGCACTCGAGGCCGCGGAGCATGGCATCCGCATCAACGCCGTATCCCCGAGCATCGCGATGCACGACTTTCTCAAGAAGACGGCGGACGAAGGACTGCTGGCGCGTCTTTGCGAGCGCGAAGCGTTCGGTCGTGCCGCCGAGGTCTGGGAGATGTCGAACATCGTCGTTTTCCTGGCGAGCGAATACTCCAGTTACCTGGTGGGCGAGATCATTTCCGCCAGCAGCCAGCACGCGTGAGGCGATCGTGACGACCGTGATTTCAAGCGCCGATCAGTTGCACGAACTCGTTGGCCAGGAGCTTGGCGTGACGCCGTGGCTCGAGATGACGCAAGCCCGCGTGGACAGGTTCGCGGAGGCGACGGACGACCACCAATGGATTCATGTCGATCCTGTGCGGGCGAAGGAAGGCCCCTTCGGCGGGTGCATCGCGCACGGTTACCTGACGCTGGCAATGGCCGGAAGCTCGTTCCTGGAGCAGATCGTGCGCGTCGAATGCAAGATGGGCGTCAACTACGGCACCGACAAGGTCCGATTTCCTGCGCCGGTGAAGGTCGGCGCTCGCATTCGGGGCCGCGGTACGCTCGTGTCCACCGAGGCGGTGCCGCGCGGCGTGCAGGGCGTGATCCGGGTTACGGTGGAGATCGAGGGCAGTGATCGGCCCGCCTGTGTCGTCGATACGATCAGTCGATATTTCTTCGAGTGAGGCCGTTCCAATGAAAGCTGCCGTATTTCATGACCCGGGTTGCATCGAGGTTCACACCGACGTCCGTGAACCCACGATTGGCTCCGGCGAGGTACTCGTTGAGGTCCGCGCCTGTGGTATTTGCGGCAGCGACATGCATCTGTACCGCACCAATGCCCACCGGGATAGTGGCGGCCTGCTGCGCGTGGACGAGGACGGCCGCGAGATCCCGGGACACGAATATGCGGGGGTGATCGCCGCGGTAGGCGTCGATGTCAAGGACCTGAAGATAGGCGACCGGGTCGTCGGCGTCACGGGTGGCGGAGGCTTTGCCGAGCGCGTGCCGGTTCCCGTCAACGTGTTCCAGCTCGCTCGAATTCCCGAGCCGGTCAGCTTCGAGGAGGCCGCGACCACGGAACCCCTGGCGGACGCGCTGCAGATGGTGCGCAAGGCGAACGTCGCCGCCGGCGAGAACGTCGTGGTGTACGGTGTCGGAATCATCGGGCTCGGCGTCGTGCAGGCATTGCGCGCCAAATGCCCTGGCATCGGTCGAATCCTGGCCATCGACGTCTCTCCGGCGCGCCTGGCAATGGCGCGCGAGGTGGGTGCGACAGACGCGCTCAACGCGCTCGAGGTCGATGTCGTCCAGGCGGCCGGCGACGCCTGCGGCAGGGTCGAGAACGCGTTCCCGCCCATGAATCCTCCGGACATCGCCGTCGTATTCGACTGCGCGGGCTACTTGAAGCACATGAAGGGGCCACCGCCGCTTCAACAAGCCTTGCGACTCCTGCGACCGCGCGGCGGCCGCATCGTGTGCTTCGGCGCCTACGAAGGGCCGGTGACCCTCGAGCTGATGGATGTGATCAACAAGGAAGTCCAGATCCTTGGCTCGATGGGCTACGGGCCGGAAGATCTCGCCGAGTCCTTGCAACTGATGGCTACACAGGCGGTCGACCGTCGCAAGTTGATCTCGCACCGGTTCGATCTGGACGAGGCGACACAGGCTTTCGAGACCCAGGGCGGCGGGCAGGCCATCAAGGTGATGATCCTGCCTTCTCAAGCCTGACCCCGCAAACCGTCGGACGATAGGGCGCAAACGGCTGGTCGCCGGTGCCCGGTTCGACCAGTCTAGGCCGCATGGACGATGCCACTTTCGCAGGCCGCTGGCATCTTGCGAGCTGTTGATCTCGAGGTACCCATGAACGACGGTGACAACCTGGTGGCAGTGCAACTGGAGGCAGGTGTCGCACACCTTCGCTTCAACCATCCCCAATCCCTCAACGCCATTGGCGTAGCCATGGCCGAGGCCTTTCTGCGGGCCACCCAGCAAGTGCTCGCCGACCCCGGCACGCGAGTGATCGTGCTCAGCGGGGAAGGGCGAGCGTTCATGGCTGGCGGCGACCTGCAGGCTTTCCACGCAGATCCAGTGGGAGCACCGGACACGGCGCGCGCCATCATCAAGCCGCTCCACGAGGCCGTGAACCTGCTCGCCGATGGCAACGTTCCTGTCATCGCCAGCGTGCACGGCGCCGTCGCTGGCGCGGGGATGTCGTTGGCGCTGGGCAGCGATCTTGTGATCGCCGCGGACAACAGCAAATTCGTTCTCGCCTACCCGAAGATCGGCGCTTCTCCGGATGGCGGCGGCTCTTGGGCGCTCGTGCGGCGCGTCGGATACGCGAAAGCCATGGAGATGCTCTTGCTGGCTGAGCCCTTCGATGCGTTGGCCGCACTCCAGCTCGGCGTCGTCAACAAGGTCGTCCCTGCAGCGGATCTGCTGGCCGAGACCCATGCCCTGGCACGCAAACTGGCTGAAGGACCCACTCGTGCGTACGGGGAAATCCGGAAATTGCTGAAGCACTCCCTGAGCCAATCGCTCTCGTCACAATTGGCACAGGAGCGGTGCGCATTCGTTCGCTGCGCGGAAACAAAAGACTTTGCCGAGGGCGTAGCGGCGTTTCTCGAGAAGCGCGCCGCCAGCTTCACGGGCGCCTGATTCGGTACTTGCTTTCGGAACGGACCTTGGCTCGACCGCGGAGGCGGTTGCTACCTCCGCGCGTTGCGAGGCTCGTGTTGCACACCGCCGAGCCAACTGCTCGCCCATCGATGCAGAGCGTCTATCGCGGTGCGCCCGCCAGGATGGCGCCCATCGACGCTGCCGGTACCACCGTGCCGCCGTCCGCCACGACGGCGTAGGAGAACGGCGTTCCTGCCGACGCGCGCGCGAAGGTGAAGATCCCCAACAGCGCCGCAGCAGCCGCGAGTACTGCGCCTGCGAGCAGTCCCTTGCGGACAAAGGTCGAATTCATGGTGGTCTCCTGTCGTTAGCCCTGCCTGCGTGTCTGCTGGCGGGTCGCGAGTTGCATCGACTCCGCGATGAATGTCATTCGATCACCGGCGCGCTAGCGAGACGTCGTCCGCATGGACTAAGGTCGAACCATCAGGGAGGAGGGGTTGCGTCAAGATTTGGCGTAGTTGAAAAAGCCCCGCCCGGACTTCCTGCCGAGATACCCCGCGTCGACCATCTCTCGTAAAAGGGGCGCTGGACGATACTTCGTATCGTTGAAGCTGCCATAGAACATCTCCATGACGCTCAGCATCGTGTCCAGGCCGATCAGGTCCGCCAGCGCGAGCGGGCCGATCGGGTGGTTGCATCCGAGACGCATCCCGGTGTCGATGTCCTCGGCGGTGGCCAATCCCTCTTGGAGCGCGAAGACGGCCTCGTTGATCATGGGACACAGAATCCGGTTTACGGCGAATCCGGGACTGTTCTTGGCGATGATCGGCGTCTTTCCCAGGGCAGCGACGAAAGCGCGGGAGGCCTCGAGCGTCGCGTCGGATGTCTGGATGCCCTTGATCAGTTCGACCAGGGCCATCACAGGCACGGGGTTGAAGAAGTGCATGCCGATGAAGCGATCGGCGCGGGCAGTTGCCGCAGCCAGTTTCGTGATCGACATCGATGACGTGTTGGTGGCGATGACTGCATGGGGTCCCGCGACGGCATCGATCTGCTTCAGGATCTTGACCTTCAACTCGAGGTTCTCCGTCGCGGCTTCGATGACGATGTCGGCGTCAGCGATGTCGGCATACTCGGTCGTCCCTCGAATGCGTGCAAGGGCCGCATCGCGCTCGTCAGCGCCGAGCTTCTCTTTCACGACCAGGCGTTCGAGGCTCTTCGAGATCGCTGCATGCCCGCGCCGCACCGCGGTTTCGGAGACGTCGATCATGAGAACCGACAAGCCGCTGGTAGCGCAGACCTGGGCGATGCCATTGCCCATGGTTCCGGCGCCCACCACCGCGATGTTCTTGAATGGCATGGGGTGTCCTTGGTGGCTTGTCGTCGGATCAGACGCGCTCGAATATGGCGGCGATGCCTTGCCCGCCACCAATGCACATCGTGGTCAGTGCGTAGCGGCCACCGGTGCGCTGGAGTTCAGCCAGGGCCTTGACCGTGATGATGGCGCCCGTGGCTCCGACCGGATGGCCCAGCGAGATACCCGACCCGTTCGGGTTCACCTTCGCGGGATCGAATCGAAGCTCTTGCGCGACGGCGCACGCTTGTGCAGCGAAGGCCTCGTTGGATTCGATGACGTCGAAGTCTTCGACCTTCATTCCCGTGCGCGCGAGGACGGCGCGCGTCGCCGGTACCGGCCCGATCCCCATGTAGGCCGGCTCGACGCCGGCGTGCGCATAGCCGACGAGGCGCGCGATCGGGCGCAGGCCGTGCGCCTTGATGGCAGCCGCGCTTGCCAGCACGACTGCCCCGGCACCGTCGTTGATGCCCGAGGCGTTGCCAGCCGTGACGGTGCCACCATCCTTGCGGAAGGCTGGCTTCATCCTGGTGAGCTGATCCGCAGTGAGGTCGGCGCGCACATGCTCGTCCGTCTCGAATACGACGATGCCTTTGCGGGTCGACACCTCGACGCCGACGATCTGTTCCTTGAAACGTCCCGACGCGACCGCGGCGGCCGCACGCATGTGGCTTTCGAGCGCGAGTGCGTCTTGCATTTCGCGCGTGATCGCGTGGCGCGCAGCGACGTTCTCCGCGGTGATGCCCATGTGCATGTTCTCCCACGGATCGTGCAGGATACCGACCATGTAGTCGACCAGGCTGGTGTCTCCCATGCGTGCACCGAACCTCATGGCGGCCGACAAGTAGGGCCCGCGACTCATGTTCTCGCTGCCGCCTCCGATGGCCAGTTCGCAATCGCCGCCGCGAATGGCCTGCGCGGCGGAGATGATGGCCTGCAGGCCCGAACCGCAGAGGCGATTGACGTTGAACGCCGGCGTTTCCTTGGGGCAGCCGGCATCGAGCGCGGCGACGCGGCTCAAGTAAGCGTCACGAGGCTCGGTGGGGATGACATTGCCCATGACGACATGCCCGATCGCATCCGGCGCGGCGCCGCTGCGCTGGAGGGCTGCGCGAACAACCGTCGTCGCGAGTTGTGTGTTCGAGACGTCCTTGAGTCCGCCGCCGAAGCTGCCGATGGCCGTGCGAGCCATGCCGACGACGAAGATTTCTGGGGTGCTCATGAGGTCCTCACGATGGGTTTGAGTAATAGGCGGCCGTTGAGCCGAGTGTTGTCCTGGCCTTGCCGAGCTCGTCCCGCGCGATGGTCCGGAGATGGACCTCGTCGGGGCCGTCGATGAAATGCAACGCGCGTCCCCAGGTCCACAGGAAGGCAAGCGGCGTGTCCGGCGTGAGGCCCATCGCGCCGAAGACCTGGATCGCGCGGTCGAGAACGCGCGTCTGCAGGTTGGCGGCTGCGACCTTGATCGCGGAGACATCCACGCGGGCTGCTGCGTTTCCCAGCTTGTCCATCGTCCAGGCGGCGCGCAGGACCAGAAGTCGCACCTGGTCGATCTCGACGCGCGAGTGGGCGATCCAATCCTGCACGTTCGAGAAGTCCGAGAGGTGCTTGCCGAAGGCGCGCCGGGTCAGCGAGCGTTCGCACATGAGCTCCAGCGCCAGTTCGCATTGGCCCACCGTCCTCATGCAATGGTGAACACGGCCCGGCCCGAGGCGTGCCTGGGCGAGTGCGAAGCCCTTGCCTTGCTCGCCGAGCAGGTTCGACACGGGGACGCGCACGTTCTCGAACAGCAGTTCGCAGTGGCCCTCCGGAGAATGGTGATTCATGATCGCGACATTGCGCACGATTCGCAGCCCCGGCGTATCCATGGGTACGAGCACCATGGAGTGACGGTGATGCGCATCGCCGCCTTCGTCGGTCACGCCCATCACGATGCATAGATTGCAGTTCGGATGGATCGCGCCGGTGATGAACCACTTGCGGCCACTGATCACATACTCTTCGCCTTCACGACGAATCGACGTCGTGATGTTCGAGGCATCGGAAGACGCCACGTCCGGCTCCGTCATCGCGAAGCACGATCGGATGTCGCCGTTCAAGAGCGGCAGCAGCCAGCGCTCCGACTGCTCAGGCGTGGCGAACAGGTGCAACAGCTCCATGTTGCCGGTGTCGGGGGCATTGCAGTTGAAGACCTCGGAAGCCCAGGGCAGGCGCCCCATGATCTCCGCCAGGGGGGCGTACTCCAGGTTGCTCAGACGCGTGCCAGGTTCATGGGATCGCAACCCCGGAAGAAAGAGGTTCCACAGGGCTTCTGCCTTCGCCTTTTCCTTCAGTCCTTCGATCAGGGCGAGCGGATATTCGCCAGTCTCGGCAATCCGAAGGAATTCGTTGTTCAGCGGCAAGACGTGATGCGACATGAAGTCCCGCAGGCATTGCTGCAGCGTCTGGGTCTGATCGGGAAAGGCGAAGTCCATCGGATTCCTTGAAATTAGTCGCCTGCGTCGATCGCCTCGACGGCGCGCCGAGCGAAGGCCGAACTCAACCTCCCGACGTCGGCGGCGTTGTCGGATGTCGCCGCGCCCGTCTTGGCGCGCGCCGCGATTCCCTCGAAGATCACCGCGAGGCGAAAGAGCGACAGCGCCGTGTGGAAGGCGCCTAGATGGCCGGAACCCGGCGCCGCCGCGTAGTACTCCGCCAGGTAGTCTTGCTCGGCGGGAATGCCGAGGGCCGCGAGATCGAGATCGCGCATGCCCATGTATTCATTCGTGCCGAGTCGCCAGCCAAGGGCGCTGTAGGCGAGATCGGCGAGCGGGTGACCCAGCGTGCTGAGTTCCCAATCGAGCACCGCGACGATTCGTGGTTCGCTGGGATGGAAGATCATGTTCCCGATGCGGAAGTCGCCGTGGCTGATCCTTGTCACATCGTCGAGCGGCACGTTCTCGCCCAGCCAGCGGACGAGGTGATCGATGTCGGGGATGTCCCGCGTCTTGGACAGCTCCCATTGCTTCGCCCAGCGCTTGATCTGCCGTTTGAAGTAGCCGCCCTCGCGACCGTAGCCCTCCAACCCGATCTTGTTCCAGTCGACCTGATGCAGCCGCGCCAGGATACGAGCCATGTCGAGGTACATCTCTCGTCTGTCCGTCGGGCTCACTCCAGGGAGGGCGCAGTCCGCGAAGACGCGTCCCTCGACCCGTTCCATGACGTAGAAGGGCGTGCCAATCAGAGAGGAGTCCTCGCAAAATGCCAGCGTTCTTGGCACGGGGACGTCTGTCCGTGCCAGCGCCGTCATGATCCGGTGCTCTCGATCGACCGCGTGCGCCGACGGCAACACCGGCCCGCTTGGCTGCTTGCGCATGACCATCCGACGAGTCGGATAGGTCACGAAATAGGTCGGATTGGACTGCCCTCCCGCAATGCGTTCCAGCGCCATCTCTCCCTCAAGACCGGGCACCGTGCGCCGGAGGTAGGTATCGAGAGACGACGCATCGAATGCGGGACTGGAGGTATCGGGGTGCGGAGGCATGGCGGGGACATGGCGGGGACGCTGCGGAGCAGATGCCCATTCTTGGCACCGTCGCTCGCTGCGGGCATCGTCCTGTTGGACGATGGATCCTCGCAACCTGATCGCCGTCAGCTCACGCCCACGATCATCTGGATCCGGCGTCGACAGGCTTCTGCGTCGATGTGGCGGGGAGGGCAAAGGCCATGACGTGGTCGCCGCGTGCGTTCCCGAGGTAGGTGTGTCCGCCGGCAGCGACGACGATGTATTGGCGTCCATCAGGCGCAAGGTAGGTCATCGGGGTGGCGTTCGCGGCCGCAGGCAGCTTCGCGCTCCACAGCAGGCGGCCGCTGCGCGTCTCGAATATGCGAAGCATGGCGTCATCGGCGGCGCCGATGATCGTCAGTCCGGTCGTGGTGACCAGCGCGCCGCCGCTGCTCGGCAAGCCCAGCGGGATGGCGAGCCCGAACGGAGCGCGGAACGCGGTCGTGCCGAACGGCTTTTGCCAGATCAATCGTCGGCTTTCAAGATCAATTGCGCTCAGCAGGCCCCAAGGCGGCTGGTTGCATGGGATCCCGATCGGGGACACCAACGGCAATGCGTCGACCGCGTAGGGCGTGCCCGTCTGCGGGTTGTAGACGGGCTCGCCCGCAGCAACACGTCGATCGGCTTCCGCGCGGCTGAACAGCTTGATCGTCGACGCGACGTACGACGTATTGGCGATGGCGATTTTGCGAACAGGGTCGACGGACAGGCCGCCCCAGTTGCTTGCACCCATGTTGTTCGGAAAGGAAATGGATCCTCGCTCCGAGGGTGGCGTGAACGGGCCGTCATACCGCGCGGTCAGAAATTGCTTCCGACACCAGACCTGGTCGAAGGGCGTCACGCCCCACATCGATTGCTCGGTCAGTGGCGGTGGCGCCAAGGACGGCATTCCCACCGCGAAAGGTTGCGTTGGAGCGACGTGGTCACCAGGTGCTGCGCCGCCAGGAGCAGGGCGCTCCTCGATGCCGGTAAGGGGCTGGCCGGTGCGTCGATCGAGAATGAAGATGTCGCCCCGCTTGGTCGTCTGGACGAGCGCGGGGACGGTTCTTCCGGAGATTGGAAGGTCGACCAGCGTGGGTTGGGAGGCGACATCGTAGTCCCACAAGTCGTGGTGGACGGTTTGGAACGACCAGCGCACGGCGCCCGTTGCCAGGTCGAGCGCGACCACTGAGCTGGCGTACCGATCTTTGGCCCCGGACCGCAGTCCGCCATAGTAGTCCGGGCTGGCATTGCCCGTCGGAAGATAGATGAGGCCCAGGGTCTCATCGACGCTGAACGGAGCCCAGGCATTCGGGGATCCACGCGTATAGATACCGTCCTTGGGAATCGAGGAGCCGGACGGTCTGCCACTGTCCCAGGCCCATCGCTGCAGGCCGGTGATTGCATCGAAGGCACGTACGACGCCGGAGGGTACGTCCACGGATTGATTGTCGAGGACGAGGCCACCCACCACGATGAGACCACCAGCCACGGTCGGCGCGGACGTGACGCCGTAGAAGCCGGGGGGAATGTCCCCGATATGCTCTTTCAGAAAAACCATGCCGTGGTCGCCGAAGTGATCGCACAGTGCGCCGGTCGCGGCGTCGAGCGCAAACAACCGTGAATCCATCGTGGCGCCGATGATTCGTCGAGGACACTCCTTCGTGCCTGGTGGCGCCACGAAATAGGCAACACCCCGGCAAGTAACAAGGTAGAAGTTGCCCTTGGTCTGCGTCTGCGGATTGAACCGCCAGATCTCCCGACCGCTTTGAGCATCCAGCGCAATCACCTGGTTCCGGGGCGTGCACAGGAACAGCTTCCCATCCACTTCCAGTGGCGTGCTCTCGAATGCCGGCAGATTGTGCGCGTCGGGCGCCTTGGCGGGATCCTCGCCCGTCTCGAAGTGCCAGGCTTGCCTCAGGTCTCCCACGTTGGCGGGAGTGATCCCGGACATCATGCTGAAACGAGTCCCCGACAATCCACCGCCGTAGTGGAGCCAATCGCCGGCATTTGTCGAGTCTCCTGACGCAGCATCCAAGACACCGTTCGAGTCCGATGATTGCTGAACTGATGGCACGGCTTTGGGATCCCAAGTCGCTGCCAGGATGCCGATCCCGAGCGCAGCGACGACGGCCACCGCGCCGAGACCCAATTGACGGGCAGAGAGCCGCGGTATGCAAAGGATCGCGCCAACAAGAAGAGGGCCGCCCAGTCTGGGAAGCAGTAGCCAGGCCTCGGTACCTGCTTCATTGAGCGCCCAAGCCAGCGTCGCGACGAGCAAGCCGGCGTAGATCGCAATCGGCCCGGAGCGCCTGGACAGCGTCAGCCCACCGGCCAGGGCCGTGACAAGTCCCGCGACGGCGTAGTAGGCCGTCCCTCCAAGGCGCAGGAGATCCACGCCGTCGTAGACAAGAACCAGCCCATAGGCCAATACCAACCCACCGATGATCCGGGAGCTTGCCGCCCCGGTAGCGTGGCCCTGCTTCAACACGGTGCATTCGCCGATGCAGGCAGTACCGCCGTACGGTCAGGGTCATGCAGACGGTTGTTCATCGCATCGTGCCGGTATGGAAATGTTCGACGAACGATGGTTCATCCGCCGAAGGCAAACATCGTCTGATGGGACTACCTGGTCGACATGCCTGCCCTGGGGAGCGCTGCCCGAAGCGAGCCAACTGCCTTGGTTGCCCGCGTGACTCGCGTCTTCGCCGTCGGGTCTCGTCCTGTTCGCGAGCGCGGTGATTGGCGGCCTACCTCGACCACGGCTCGCCCGGGCGGTCTACGACGTTGCGTGCAGGCCGGGATGCACAAAGCGCATATCGATCGAACGCGTCGGATGATCGATATAGGCCGCATGGACGATGTCGCATCGATTTGAAATGCACATGATCCGCTTCGAAGTGCTTTGAAAGTGCCGCTTGACGTTGGCCTTTCACGGTCTCTTGCATTGCAAAAGTTCCCATTCCTCTTGCGTCGAAAGCGGACGATTCCATGAACCTCACCCACCTTCAGCGTCTGGAAGCCGAGAGCATCCACATCATGCGCGAGGTTGTCGCCGAAACCGACAACCCGGTCATGCTGTACTCCATCGGCAAGGACTCGGCCGTCATGCTCCACCTGGCCCGCAAGGCGTTCT
>FTIP01138235.1_pt1 | contig 29456 bp, 22 predicted proteins | sample 1658301 | NCBI WGS metagenome assembly FTIP01 (sample SAMEA3914813, study PRJEB12502) | metagenome | biome: forest; material: soil | place: Canada | collected 2011-07-07 | depth 0.3 m
CGGCGGAGCCGCGCGTCCACGTTCGAAGGCTCGTCCTCTCGAACTTCAAGAAGTTCGAGTCCTTGACGCTCGACTTCGATTCGAAGCTCAACATATTCGCGGGCGGAAACGAGGCCGGCAAGAGCACCGCGATGCTCGCCATCGACCTCGCCTTGTCGGCCAGCCGCAGCAAGGTCGAGGCGTTGGGCATCGAAGCCCTGATGCGCAAGGAGGCGGTCGAGGCCTTCGTCGCGGGCGGCAAGAAGGCCGACGCGCTGCCGGTCTTCTTCGTCGAAGTTTACCTTTCCGACCTCCTGGAGCCCGAGCTGTGCGGACGGGGCAACTCCCTGCACGTCAACACGTTCGGGCTGCGGTTCTCGTGCGAGCCGAGCGACGACTACGCCGAAGAGATCAAGCAGCTCCTCGCCGAGGAGGGCGACAACGTCCCGTTCGAGTTCTACGCGATCAAGTTCCACACTTTCGCGGGCAGCCCCTATGGCGGCCACAGCCGCCCGATGCGGCACCTGCTCATCGACGCCGCGCAGATCAACGCCGACTACGCTCAGCGCGAATACACCCGCGCGCTATATCGCTCGCATGCCGCCCCGAGCCACCGCGGCGGCCATGAGAACCGATATCGGCAAGCCAAGAACGCTTTCGCGGCAGAGCATCTCGCGGAGCTCAACGCCGCGCTCGCCGTCAAGTTCCAGGCTCGCAGCTCGTCGAAGTCGAACCTCGAGTCGGATTTGCAGATCGTCGAGGACGGCGTGCCCTTAGAGAACCGCGGGCGCGGGCGCCAGGCCCTGGTCAAGACCGAGTTCGCGCTCGCTCGCGGACGCGGGGCGAGGTCGGAGGCCATCGACGCGTTGCTTTTGGAGGAGCCCGAGAATCACCTCAGCCATGTCAGCATGCGCAAGCTGCTCGACACGCTGGCCGGCGCGGGTGGCAAGCAGCTCTTCGTATCGACCCACAGCAGCCTCGTGTGCGCGCGGCTCGACTTGCGCAAAGTCATCATGTTGGGCGCGGCGGGCAACCCCGCCACGCTGCGCGGCCTCGACGGGCCGACGGCGGATTTCTTCTGCAAGGCGCCGGACAACTACGTGCTCGAGTTCGCGATGTCGTCGCGAGTCATCCTTGTCGAGGGCGACGCCGAGTTCATCCTCGTAGCGGCGCTCTACGAAGCCTGTTCGGGCTCGACGCTAGCCCGCGATGGCGTCCACGTGATCGCGGTGGGCGGCACAAGCTTCAAACGCTACCTGGCGCTGGCCAAGCTTCTGGACATCCGAACCGCGGTCGTGCGCGACAACGACGGCGACTATCAGCGGCACTGCGTCGACAACTACGACGAATTCGTCGGCGCCCACGCCCGAGTGTTTGCTGACCAAGACGACAGCCGTAGCACCTTCGAGATCTGCGTCTACGAGGACAACAAGGATCGCTGCGAGGAGCTGTTCGCGCCCGGGCGCAAGACGCTGTCGGCGAAGGAATGGATGTTGGACAACAAGGCGGAGGCCGCGCTCGCGCTGCTCGAGAAGTTCGGGCCGGCGCTCAACGTCCCCGGCTATCTGCGCGAGGCGATCGAGTGGGCAAGACAGTGATCTTCGCCGTCGCCGGGTCGGGCAAGACCACCCGGATCGTGGAGGAGCTTGGGAAGGGGCGGCGGTGCCTCGTCTTCACCTACACCGACGAGAACTCGCTCAATCTGCGCAGGAAGATCGCGCAGCGCCATGGCGGGATGCCTCCCGGGGCTCGCGTCATGACCTATTTCGCCTTCCTGCATGCGTTCTGCTTCCGCCCCGCGGTCGGCTTGAAGATGCCGGCGCGCGGGCTGAGCTTCAACGATCCGCCGCGGATGGGGAGGTTCAACGCGACCCAGGACGACTACTACATGGACAGGGGCGGCCGCCTCTTTCATAGCCGGCTCTCCAAGTTCCTCATGGCGCGCGGTCTCGCGGCGGAGGCGCGCTCGCGCATCGACCAGTTCTTCGATCTGGTCTGCGTGGACGAGGTGCAGGACTTCGCCGGCCACGACTTCAACTTCCTGATGGAGCTCGCCGAGACGCGCGCCGATATGCTGCTTGTCGGCGACTTCCGGCAGCACACCTACGACACCAGCCGCGACGGTTCGGTCAACAAGAATCTGCACGTGGGCTTCGACGCCTACGCGAAGCGCTTCCGCGACGCCGGCATCGAGGTCGACACGTCGTCGATGGCCCATAGCCGCAGATGCAGCCCGGCGGTCTGCTCGTTCATCTCGGACCAGCTAGGCATCCCCATCGGGACGACGTCGGAGCGCGTCGCCGCGGTGCGCGACGTCACGAGCCAAGACGACGCGGACGTCCTTTGGCGGCGGCCGGATGTCGTCAAGCTGTTCTATCAGCAGCATGCGGAGTATGGATGCGCGTCCCAGAACTGGGGCGCCTCCAAGGGCGAGGATCACTACGACGAGGTCTGCGTCGTCCTCAACCCCAACACGCTGAAGCTGCACGCGCGAGGCGAGCTCTCGACGCTCGCGCCTGGGACGCTCAACAAGCTATACGTCGCCCTGTCGCGGTCCCGCGGGGACGTTCATCTCGTTCCGCAGACGCTGTTGGATCGCTACAAGCGGCGGTAGGCGCGCGTTGCTCGTCGCCACGCGCCGCCAGCGCCGCCAGCGTCGACCGCCGTCAAACCAGGTCGGATTCCTCGTCTGCCTCGCGCGGGCTGTCGGTGGTCGAGTTTGCTTCAGCTTGGTCCGGTCGACTCATCAAGGCGTGGATGTGGCGCAGCTTGTCCAGGAGTTCGTCGAAGGTGACGATCGCGACATCCTTCGTGGCATTGCGGAACAAGTCGAAAGAGCGCCCGCGTTCGGGCTCTGCAGGCGCCATTCCGGCGATGACCACGCAGTGCACCGTGGCGACGTGCTTGTCGCGAAGTTGCGCAGAGCGGGACTTGGCGGCGAAGTTTTCGATGAGCTGCGCGCGCTGGTCGAGAACCTGAGCGACGGCCGAGACGCAGTCCCTGTGCGCAGCGTAAATGTCGCCTCGGAAAGGCTTGGACTCCACCAGCGCCGTGCTCGGTCGCTTGATCTCGATCAGAGCCAGGCTTCCGGTCGCGCGCAGGCCGAACAGAAAATCCGCGATGCTCTCGCCGTCGCCCCGGATGGTCGAGCCTCCGACGTGGGCCTGGTCTTGGATGAGCGTCATTGGGTAGGCGAAGGCCAAGCTCAACACGAAGGGGTTGGCCTTGAAGAACGCTTGCCATTTCGCCTCGGTGAGGTCGGATTCGAGCATGGCCGCCATCCGCGCGATCAGTTCGCCCAGGGCGACCTCTTCGATCTTCGCCATCAGCGACATGAGCTTGGTCGGATTCGATTTGGCGATCGCCTGCGCGTCTTGCCCGACCACGTCCATCGCGGCGCGCTGGACGTCGGCGCTTCGCCGTTGGGCCGCACCGACCTTCACCAGCTCGTAGATCTCATGTGGCTTCGGAGCGCGGATGCGTTGGGCGAAGCGGGCGGGGTCGGCCGCGTGCAGAAGCTCGTTGAAGGCGAGAGTCTTGCGATCTTCGAGCGATCGGGCGCGGGATCGGTTGACGATGGAGTCGAGGGCGCGGCGCAGATCCTCGAACAGGGTCTGACCCATGTGGAAGCGGTCGCCGTCCAGCCGCGGCTTGTCGCTCGCGTCCAGCACGAGCTCCCGCACGCCGCCAATCGCTGCGATCGTCTCTGGAATCAGGCGATAGGCCCATTTCAGGCCCAGGCCGTATTTCGCGTGCCGACCGAAGCCCACCGGCAGGCGCGCCAGCAGGTCGTCGAAGTCCGGGATCGTCTGCGGCAGCGGGCGCGTGTCGATCCAAGGTATCAATATCGACGTCAGCTCGCCGTATTTGGGCTGGAGGTGCTCGGGGCGATAGGAGGCCGACACGATCGGGAACATTCTGAGGCCGCCCTGATCGACGCGCGCGATCGGCACGATCTTGTCGCTGGCGATCGTCTCGGCCGATATCTCGCGCGACTCGTGGGCAAAGACCTCGACCCAGGGAGCCCCGTCGGTCGTCCCCGAGCGCATCGACAGCGACAGCGCCATCTGGTCGGCCTCGTCGCGCTCGCTGAAGTCGGAGGGGTCGTTGGGCTCGCCATCCCATTCGTCGAATAGGTCGCCAGGCTCGGCCGTGTCATCGTCCATCGAGTTCAATGCGCGCTCCATCTGCATGCCGCTCCTGCGGGCGATCCACCGCGATGTTATGGCATGCGACGGAAGCTAACTTGTTGGGGGTTCATCGGGATATCGGCCTGCTTCAAGTGGATGGAAACCGGGGCAGATCGCGGATTTGTCCAACAAACTGTTGGACAATTGCTCCTGCCGAAGTTGAGTGATCAGAGCTGGCTTGGATGGTGCGGCTCATCGATCGACGTGATCGACGAAGTTTGACATGCTGGGATGTGCGTTTCACGATGCGACAAATCGTAGTGAAGGGGTAGGCTATGCCGGAACCGACCACCATTTCGAGCAAGGGCCAGGTCACCGTGCCGCGTGATATCCGCGAGAGGCTTGGCCTGCAGGCCGGCGACAAGGTCGCTTGGTCGATGCTGAGCAATGGCACTGTCGTTCTGCGGCCCAGGACGCGTCGGTTAGTCGATTTGGTGGGGACATTGACCCAGTCTGGGCAACCTGGCGTCTCCGTCGACGAAATGCGCTTGTCTGAATGAGCATCGCCATCGACACGAACTACCTGGTTCGAATTCTTGTCCAGGATCCGCCCGCGCCGGACCGGTGCGTCGCGCGCCGTCTTGTTGCCGACGACACCGCGGCAGACGGACCGTTGCCGACCCTGTACGCATTGCTCATGGACAACTCGGTCGAAGGGCAACGAAAGACAGGTTCAAAGTCACGCCTGGAAGCGACGCGAATCAGGTGCAGAGCTGCCAAAGAGGTGCTGCACCTGAGTTGCGTTCAAGAGCGGCGGAATTTCGCACCCACTTTGCGTCGGCCGACTGCCAGCGCCTTCGACGAGTCCGCACGTTTGTGTCGTACGACAGAAAAGGTGACTTGCCGGATTTAGCCTCGGTTGGACATTCGTGTCGCAGTTTCCCAGCGAACGTCACAACCATTTGTGTCGCCGGACTGATGGCGCGGCCGAGCGAGGCGCGCAGGGCCTTTTCCTTGCGCCTGCTGGTTGACATAACGCACATTATGCGCAGTTTGTGGCGTCGGTTGTTCGGCCGTCGCCGACCCCGTCGGCCCTCATGGCTGCCGCATGCGCCCATGACCACAAATCACGAAGCGACGATGTCCAGCGTCACTACATCACCAACGACGACCTCAGCAACGGCCAGGTGCTCGAGCTGTGTGCCGCGCTGACTTGTTCCCAGGGCCGCTTCTTCAAGCAGCTCGAACAACTGGTGAGCCAACTGTCCTTCCTGCGAGAACACGGCTGCGACCAGATGCAGGGCTTCTATTTCAGCCCTCCCGTGCCCGCCCTGGCATTCGAGAAACTGTTGCGGCAGGGAAAACAACCTATCGCGCAAGTGGCGGATGTCCGATTGAGGTAGCGCACTGGTATGCCGTCGTCGTCGACGTGTCCTACGAGCACTCACGGCTCCATGACCACCACACCGTCTGGCCCCCACCGAACCTGCGTGATTCCGGGCTCGAGCTGTTCGAGTCGGCGCGTCTCGAGTTCTACCGGCGAGAGTTCGCGGTACTCGCAGCCAACGTGCTGCATCAGCGCCTGATTCGCGAGATGAAGCCCGCGACGCTCAAGAATGTTTCCAAGCGTACTGATCAGGTCGAAGTCTTGCCAAGGTTTGGTGATGAATCGATCGACCTTGGCTTCGTTGATCGCACCAATCAAGCCGTTCAGATCCTTGTAGCTCGAGACGAGCACGCGCGCGGCGTTCGGCTGCAGTTCGTGAAATCGGCGAAGCAACTCTACGCCATCCATTTCTGCCATGTGAAAACCCGAAATGACCAGATCGAATCCACGTATTTCCATGCGTGCGAGCGCTCTGATCGGCGAATCGAATATCTCCACCTCGGAGCGCCATTCCCTACCGAGCACTACCAGAGGTGTGTAGTGGAGCAGGCGCGCAAGTGAGCTCGTTACCGCGAGGTCCTCATCGACCAACAGAATTCGATACATGCCACTTCACCTTTCGGGACCTCATCCGCGGGTTCAATCAGCACACACGTCACGCTCGAGCGGCTCAGCTCGACCTGACTCAGCGACGCGCATCGACGAATCGCAGAAACAGCGAACATCACACTTCGACGACGCCCCAATTGGCTTCGCAACACAACGGCATCGTGATTGCCTCACGGTACCCATCTACGTATACAGCAACTTTTCCACGCGTCTACGGGGGTACGCGCAAAGAGGCACCTCCGAGTGGAGGTAAGTTGAGGAAACGCAAGCCTTTGCTGCGGAGCGCGCTCATGATGTTCTGAAATGAGCCACCGGGGAGAACATGAAAAGCGATACGGAACTCGACCCGTCGTCGACGGATCCTCGATTTCTCGTTCCGGACATCCGCCCCGATCAATTGGGTGGCCCTGCCTGGAATGTCATTCATCGGATTCCGATGTTGGCGGCATCTGACATGGAGAGGTACTGTTGGGTTCGCGCGCAGAGACGCAGTCTTGCGAAAATCGAGGCGTTGAGGACGCCCAACAAGGATGGCCGAATCTGTGTCCATCGAGCGGATGGTCTACGAAGCCAAGATGCGCTGGCGCATCGAGCGCGACTACCAGGATCTGAAACAAGACCTCGGCCTGGGGCACTATGAAGGCCGTGGCTTGCGGGGGGCTCCATCACCACGCCAGCCTGAGCATCGCCGCCTACGGCTTTCTGACCGCGATGCGCTAGAGTCACCCCGACGAGATCGTCGCCAAAAAAACTTCGTACCCGGCGAAGAACCTGCCCTACCCACGCGTTACAAGCCTCGCGGCAGCCCTGCGCACGCAGCGCCACGTCCCCTCATCGATCACGAGTTTGCGTCTGCGTATCGTCGCCGCCCTGCTCAAGACGCTGCCCCGATGTCCGTGCTGCCTGCGCGTAAACGCCGGGTACTCTTGTGACACGGTATGACTAGTTGACGGTGCTGCTGACGCATTGGAGGCGTGGCATTGCTGAGGCAGCGTCAAGACGTGCCGACCGGAGACCCGCGACGGCGCTCGGATTGATCAGTCGAGCACCAGAACGACCTTGACACTCCCGTCCACAGCCGACTTCTCGATGTACCCTACCGACTTTGGATCGGCGATGACCGCCTTCTTGACAGCCGCAGCGTCGAGCACTTCCTTGGGCGGCGCGCCTCTGCCGCTGAAGACGATGCGCGACCAGGTGGCCTTGACTTGCGCCGGATCGTGTGCGGTGGCCTTCTTGTAGAAGAAGTCGCGGGTGGCATTGCCTTCGGGCAGGTCCAGCGGACGCAGCTCGGCCGAACGGCCCAGGTAGATGTTGGCGATCTGCTCCTTGCTGAGCGGGCTGGCACTAGGCGCCATGACCACGGCCACCTGGGCCCGGGCCGTGCTGCACAGCAGCGCGGCGCAGACCAGTACCAGCGCGACAACGATGTGGAATGTATTCTTCATGGTGTTCTCTCGGCGGCGGCGTCAGAACACGAAGTCGACAGCGACGCTGACGAGGTTCACCGTGCCGCCCGGCTGGTAGCTGGGTGACTTGTTGGCGAGTTGGCCGCTCGCGTTATCGCCCAGCCTCATGTGGTCGTACTGCAGCTTGGCCGCGGCGTTTTTCATGAAATCCCAGCGCAGGCCCAGCGAGATGCTCTTCTGCGACTCAGCCGCCGCGCTGGCCAGTATGGTATTCACGCCGGCATTGAGCATGGCGGCGCCGGCGGCCAGCTGGGCCGGCAAGCCGGTGGTGGTGATGCCGGTCTCGGTGCGGCCGGTCATCTTGTTCTCGGCCAGCGTCGCATACGGCATCCACGTGCCGTAGCGGTAGCCGGCACTGGCGTACCCGTAGTTGGCGCTGCCGAAGATGCCCTTGCCGACGAAGCGGCCGAACTCACCCATGACAAACCAGTGGCCCGGGTCGTACGAGGCACCGATCGACACCTGCTGGCGCGAGATGCCTTCGAGCGCGTACTTCTGTGCCAGCGCATAGGACTGCGCGCCGGCTGCCTGGATGCTCGCCACGGGGATGGCGGAGGCTGCGGCGCCGAAGCCGTTCAGCCCGGCGATCAGCGAGTCCACTTGGGTTCCGACGAGGTCCAGCTTGGTCGAGACGAAGCCGACACGCAAGGTTGTGGCGCCCATCTCCAGGGTGTTGTTGATGCCCCAGCTCGGGTTGGCCTTGGCCTTGCCGCCACTGCTGCTTGGCAGCTTGGCGGTACTGGTGCCGTAGAAGCCGGAGACGGTGTTGATGGCGTCGCCGAAGTGCATGACGTAGGCGCTGTCGATGCCGTCGTTGCTGGTGATCGTGCTGTCGCCATAGACCTCTTGCGGTGGGCGCACCCAGGGGTTGGCATAGCCGACATAGCGGGTCTGCGAGAGCAGGTTGTTGGGCATCACGATGCGTCCCAGGCGCACGCGCAGCGCGGGTGTGAACTGGTACTGGACGTTGGCCCACTCGATCTGCGGCGTCCAGCTGTTGTCGTACTGGTGCTGGGTCATGACCTGCAGGACGGCCGACAACTCGGGCGTGAACCGGGCTGACAGCTGGCCGCCGAGCTTGCTGTCGGGGCTGAAGCTGGTGGCCTGGGTGCGACCGGCGCCGTTGGGCTGCATGTTGCTGCCCACGAAGTCGGCCTCGCGCTCGCTTGAATGCACGGCTGCGAGCGTGCCGAAGCCGCTGAACGACCAGATGGAGGCGTCGCCATCGGCGGCCTGGGCTGCGCCAGTCGACGCCAGCAAGAGCGCGGCCACAAGCGGCCGCAACCGAAAAATCTTCATCTGGTCTCCCCAAGCTCCATGGCGTACCCCTCCATATCGGCGTGGGGCAAACAATCTAAGGTGCTTTGTACGCCGTCGGAGGATCCACGCCGTTGTTTTAGATCAAAGTTGCAGAACGGATCTTGTGCAACGATGAAGATCCCCGGCCCACGAGCGCCAAACAAGGTGCGGCTACTCAAAGTGCTCTCGGTCGTCGCCCCACTGCCTTGAGCAACCCGAGGCGGCATCGTCCCTGGGGCCGATGCCCAAGGCGGCTGCGAGGCACTACTTGGAGACTGCAATGAAACGGAAGATGCGCGGCGCTGCGCACGCGCTTGCATGGCTGGTCGCCTCTGGCGCGACCAGCAAACTGCGGCGCTGCCTGGTTTGGGTCACCGAGCCTGCCATTCTGTTTCCCGCGATTGCGCTTCTGGTTCTCGGCATCGTCTGGGGGGCGACCCTGAATCTGATCAAGGTCGAGCGAGCGGCGGCCGAGCATGCCGCGGCAGTGTCGAGCGACGAACTGGCCGAGACCTACGAAGCGCAGGTCGTGCGCGCGCTGCGCGAAATCGACCTCACGCTGAAGTTCGTCAAATACGCGTATGAACTCAGGGGCAGGCAGGCCGTCCTGCAAGAGCTGAATGACAAATCGCTGTTGCCACCGGCGCTGTTGTTCACGGTCAGCATAGCCGACAGCACGGGCCATGTCGTGGCGAGCACCAAGCCGTCCGCCATCGCCAATGTCGCCGACCAGGACTACTTCCAGATCTCGCGCCAGATCGATGCCCTCGCAATCGGCCGGCCGACGCGAGGCCCAAGCGCGGGTCCAGGCAGACTGCATTTCAGCCGCCGGCTCGACGCACCAGACGGCACGTTCGCTGGCATCGTGACGATTGCCGTGGACGCGGCCTATTTCGTCAGCGTCTACGAGACATCCAAACTGGGCGAGCATGGCGTACTCGGCATCCTGGGGATCGACGGCGTGTTTCGTGCACGGCGCACGGGCGAAGCCGTCTCTGCCAGCGACGCGGTCGACTACGCCACGGTGGTGCCGGCCACGGATCAGGCAAGCCACGAAGCCGCGCTGTTCACCAACGCCTGGGATGGCGTGCCGCGTTACACCAGCGGGCGCCGGCTCTACGAGTTTCCGCTCGCCGTGATCGTCGGGCTGTCGGCCGACGAACAGCTGACCGCCACGCGTCGCAACGTGCACACCTACCTGTGGAGGGCCGCCGCCGGCAGCCTCGTGCTGATCCTGATCACCGCGGTGCTGAGCCGCATGAGCCGCCAGTTGACGGCGAGCCGCCTGCGTGCTGTCGAGGAGCAACTCGCCCATGCCGAGCGCGTCGAGTACCTCGCCTATCACGACGGCCTCACGGCGCTGCCGAATCGCAGCCTGTTCAGCAAGCTGCTGGGTCAGAGCCTCAATCAGGCTCATCGCTACAACAAGAGGCTGGCGGTCATGTTTCTCGACCTGGACCGCTTCAAACAGATCAACGACACGCTCGGGCACGAGGCAGGTGACCAATTGCTGCAGGAAGTCGCGGCCCGGCTCAAGGCTTGCCTGCGCGACAGCGACACCGTGGCCCGGCTGGGCGGTGACGAATTCGTCGTGCTGCTGCCGGAGCTGGCCGAAGAAACGTACGTCGCCACGGTGGCCAAGAAGATTCTTTCCACCGTCGCGCGGCCGTTTGAGCTGCTCGGCCAGGAATTCCGCGTCACGGCGAGTATCGGGATCAGCACCTACCCACAAAACGGCCTGGACGAGCAGACCCTGACCAAGAATGCCGACATCGCGATGTACCAGGCCAAGGAAGAGGGCAAGAACAATTTCCAGTTCTATTCCGAAGCGCTGAACGCCCACTCGCTCGAACGGCTCACGTTGGAGTCGGGCCTGCGGCACGCCCTGGAGCGCAGCGAGTTCGAGCTTCACTACCAAGCCAAGCGCGACATCCGCAGCGGCCGCATCACCGGCATGGAAGCCTTGTTGCGCTGGCAGCATCCCGACCTGGGCACCATCGCGCCGATGCAGTTCATTCCCCTCGCGGAAGAAACCGGCCTGATCGTGCCGATCGGGAAGTGGGTACTCAAGACTGCCTGCCTGCAAAGCGTGGCATGGCAGACGCAGGGCCTGCCGCACCTGAGCATGGCCATCAATCTGACAGCGCGGCAGTTCTTCGACGAAGGCCTGGTGCCAGACTTGACAGCGATACTCGCGGCCACCGGCATGGACGCGCGTCTGCTGGAGCTTGAGATCGCCGAGAGTCTTCTGATGCGCGATGTCGAGAGAAGCCTTCGAATCCTGGCCGGGCTCAAGGAAATGAGGATACGGATCGCCGTCGACGACTTCGGCGTCGGCTACTCATCGCTCGCCACGCTCCAGCAATTCCCGCTCGACACGATCAAGATCGATCGCTCCTTCATCCGCGATGTCGCGAGCGTCGACGAGGACAAGGCACTGACCGAGGCGATCATCGCGATGGGCCGAACGTTGAGCCTGACCGTCGTGGCCCAGGGCGTGGAAACGAAGGCGCAGGCCGACTTCCTGCGGCTGAACGCCTGCGACGAATTCCAGGGCTTCTATCTCGACGTGCCTATGCCGGCGGATCAGACTTCAACCTTGCTGCGAACACAGAGGGGTGTTGCAGACAGTGAGGCCTGCCGCGCATGATCTGCTCAGTACGTCGCGAACTCCGGAGTGAAGGAGCGTAAACAGCCTTCCATTCAGACGATCGGACCGGTCTCGCAGGCCGCATACTGGTGGGCGAACCACACGAACCCGAAAGCCTATGATGGAACAGCGTGAGGTTCGACCGCTTCTGGTTAACGACGAGCCATCCGCGATCCAGGTCAGGATGGCGCGGATCCTGTCGCAATACCCCGATCAGCGCTTCGCCACATCGGGCGAAGCCGCGCTCCGGGGCAGTCTCAAGGGGCGCACAAGCCACGTCGCACGATGCTCGTCAGCAGCGTCTGTATATCCTCGGGCAACGCCGGCCCGGTGAGATGATGGTTGATCCCGACCTCTCGACTGCGCGATCGGTCTTCTTCCGTTCACGACCTTCGCACCAAGGTTCTCGCGGCGGCTGCGCTTGGCCGGGGTGATCAGGGCCGGCACATAGACCTCTGCGCGCACGTTGAGCGCGTTCGCGGCGAATGCGGTCGCGATGCCGGTATTGCCTCCCGACGCGACGATAACGCCGCTGCGAGGAAGCGGATTGGACAACAGCCGGTTGAAGACGCCGCGCGCCTTGAAACTGCCCGAGACCTGCAACTGCTCGAGTTTTATCCAGATCTCGAAGTCGCCGGGCAATCCGAGATCGGCGCTGCGTAGCCGCCACAGCGGCGTCTCGCGCACGTGCGGCGAAAGGCGCCGCGCCGCAGCATCGACGGCATCGGCACAGAAGGCGGCTTCAATGTCCGGCGTCATGAAATACCCTGGTTGAGCGCGGAGCGGTTCCGGGTGCTACTTCGCAAAGACTGTGCCAACCACGATGGTCGAGCCCGCGCGGTCCCAGGCTTGGTCTGTCGAAGGCATGGCGGGCAAGGGCTTGGCCGCCATCCATCGGTCATGGAACTGCGCCGTATGGACCACGAGCTTCTCCGGATCGTCCGTGTGGAACCCAAGCGTGAAGCCCTGGGGCCCGGCCCACACAAGCCGGCCCTTCTCACCGGCGGCCAGTTCGTAGACCGGTTTGCCGTTCCTCGCCGCAAGGCGCGCCGGCTTTCCATCTACGGTCACGTGATCGATGGCCGTCGGCGCATGCAGGGTGACGATCGTGCTGGAGGTGCCCGGACGCACGCCGACCACCAGGGTGACCTGCCTGCCCGCACCGATGGTCAACGACGCAGGGGCGGGCTGTGCATCGACGGGCGCCGCAACGGCGGCATCGACCGGCATATCCTCGAAGTCCAGGGGAAGTTTCACCAAGCCCCCGCCTTCGGCGACGAGAACGTCGCGCGTCCAGGCATCCGGCGCCAGCAGGCTGGCGCGCCACGTCCGGGACGTCGCGGGCTCGACGACGAGTACCGGCTCCACCGCATCGGGATAGCGCGGCGTCCAGGGCACGCTCAGGTGCAGGTAGGCCGCGACGACCAGGGCCAAGGCGATGGCCGCGACCCCGGGCCTCACAGCGCCCGACTCCGTCTCATCCGGCACCACGAGCGGCCACATCGCGAGCGCTGCCAGCCAGGTCGGCAGGACGATCAACGCCGGCAAGTCCAGGCCTTGCAAGAGGGTATGGAAGAGTTCGCCCAGCCAGGCCAGCGTCAACAGGACGATCACGAACGTCACGAGCAGCGCACGGACGCTGCGATCCGTCCCGGCGGCCGTCAGGCCGCTAGCCAGCGCTACGGCCAGCAGCGGCCAGGCCAGCACATAGGCCGCAGTCGGCGCCAGCAGTTGCAGGGCGATTGCGGCGACGAGCGTGGTCGCGAGCAATCCGGTCCAGCTGCCGGCGACGCGAACGGGCGCGCCGAACGACAGTCCCCCGGCGATGGCGCCCACGACCGCGAGCACCAGGCCCACCAGGTCGAACCCGCCGAACAGCGATGCGCCCAGGCCGGCAACTACGGACAGCCCGCCGGCCACGACGCGTCCGCGTCCTCGCCCGGCAACGCCCGCGACGAACAAGACGGTGCCCAGGGTCGCCGCGAGCATCATGAACTCGAACGTCGTGAACCGCGCCAGCAGCGGCCGATACGGCATCCAGCCCGTTCCGACGCCGGTCGCGCGGCGCGTGAATTCGAGCACGGCCCCACTGGCGGCGATCAGGTATAGCGCCGCACCCACGCCGCGCGCCACGTCGATACCGACGAAGGCCTGACGCCGGCGAGCCTGCAGCGCCCCGAATGCGATCAGCAGCGCAGCAGCCGCAAGAACGCCCCATCCATACCCTGTGGGGTAGGCAGGCATTAACCCCAGCACCAGGTTGCCATAGACGACATCGGGCGCGCGCGGCGGCAACGGCCCGAACGCGAGCGCCATCGCCGTGGGCAAGACTTCGGCCCCCATGTGCTGCACCGACCCGACGTCCAGCACGTCGGGCGTCGAGCTCGGGGAGTGGTAGTCGAACTGGCCGCCGATGAAAGCGTAGTTCAACCCGACCTTCCCGTGTTGCCGGGCGACCGTGAAATCGGTGTCGTTGGGCATGTGCTGATAGACGAACACCGTCAAGGCATTGCTGTCGGGTTGACGGGCGGTGCGGCGCAGCAGGTCGATGTCGCCGCCATTGCCGGGGCCCGTCTCGAACATGGCCGCCCGTCCGCCGCCGCCACGAGCTTCCATGTTGATGACGTAGCCGACGTGCGCAGCCAGCGGGCTCTCGTCGAAGAAGACCCGCGCGCCCAGGAGTCCCGCTTCCTCGCCGTCCGTGATCACGAGCACGACGTCCCGCTCGGGGGTGCCGCGGGACTTGATCGCCCGAGCGATCTCCAGAGCCGAGGCGACGCCCGCGGCGTCGTCCGCCGCTCCGGGCGATCCCGGCACGCTGTCGCGGTGGGCCATCAGCGCCAGCGCGGGCGCGGATCGATTCCGCCCGGGCAACATGCCAATCACGTTCTCGGCGGTGCCGCCGTAGATGGTGGTTTCGTAGAACTCGAAGCTCGACCCGCGCTGCACCTGCGGCGACAGGCCCAGGGCCTGCATGCGCGCAAGCAGGTGGTCGCGGCCAAGGTCGTTCGCCGGCGAGCCGATCGCATGCGGAACGGAGGCGATGGCGCGGATGTCGGCCATCGCGCGCGCCGCCGAGAATTCCGACGCCGGCGCATCGACCGGCAACGCGGTCGGCGTGACGGTGTCGACGAGGAAAATAACGAAGGCGATCAGCAAGGCGGCTGCCAACGCAGCCCACTTCAGCGGCCCACGCCGCGACGTATCGTGCGTGCCGGCGTTCATGCTGCCTCCTTCATGGCGGGCCGCCGTTCGCCCAACAGCCGCTCGGACACGCGCTCGGCGATCATCACGGTCGTCAGGTGCGTGTTGGCGCGGACGACACTGGGCATCACGGAGGCGTCGACGACGAGCAGGCCCTCGAGCCCTCGCACCCGGCATTCGCTGTCGACGACGGCGGCAGGGTCGTCATCGGCGCCCATGCGGCAGGTGCTGGTGGGATGCTGCGTGTCTCCAGCCTCCTTCATCAAGAGCGCGTCGATGGCATCGTCCGAACGCGATTCGAGAAAGCCCGCGTCGACCGTGCCGATGTCGCGGATGCTGGGGCTGGCGCCCAGCGCCTGCAGCCGCCGGAAACCGTCCCGCATGCGCGCGAGATCCGACGGGTGGTCGAGCAGGTTGAGGTCGATCTCGGGCGCGTCGAACGGGTTGGTCGACGCCAGGCGCAGCGTTCCACGCGAGAAGCACTGGTTGACCCAAACGCCCACCAGCCCCGGCCGCTGCGAGCTGCCCTCCCCCTTCGTGTGGATGGCCAGGCTGTCACCGAAGCCGTTCAACGCCACCATCATCATGTCGTTGGGCCCTGCCCCACCGAGGCCCGAGTCGTAGCGAACGCACGCGTTGGTATGGCGCTCGCCGTCGAGCGACACACAGTCGTCGCGCAGCGCGATCGGCATGAACATCGCGGGATGATCCTGCAGTGATGCGCCGACGGGAAGGTCCGCCCTGGTCTCGATGCCCAGGGCGCCCAGGTGAGCGCGTGGGCCCACGCCGGAGCGCAGCAGGATGGCGGGCGAGTGCAGGCTGCCGCCGCACAGAATGACGACGCGCGAATGAAGCTCGCCCCAGATCTGGCCGATGCGCACTCGCACGCCGATCGCGCGGTCTCCTTCGAACAATACCTTGTCCACGTGCGCGTCGCCATGGATGGTCAGGTTCTCGCGGTCGCGAGCGCCCTCCAGATAGGCCTCGTTCGTGCTGACGCGCACGCCGTCGCGGCTGTTGATCGCATAGGGCGACAAGCCGGTGGCGCCGGGCGCGTTGTGATCCTCCGCCCAGGAATGGCCGTTCTCCAGCGCGGCCTGCGCGAAGGCGCCGTCCACGGCGCCCCACCGATGCACGGGTGCGCGATAGATCGGGATGGGGCCCGCATCGCCGTGATACTCGCGTGCGCTGAATTTCAGGTCATGCTCGAGACGGCGAAAGGCCGGGAGTACATCGGCGAACGACCACCCTCGGCAGCCTGCGGCTGCCCAGCCGTCGAAGTCTTCGGGCACCCCGCGTATCGCGATCTGTCCGTTGATCGACGAACTCCCGCCCACACCCTTGCCCGCCCAGTAACGGCGCGGCGACTGGGCCTTCGTGCGGCGCGCTTGCAACGCGTCCCAGCGGTAAGGCGAGTACGCCGCCTCCGTCACGACGCGATGCGGATTGGGTCCGCGCATCGCCTCGGGCACCTGACTGGATCGGTAGTCAGGCCCGGCCTCGACCAGTGCCACTCGCGCCGACCCGTCGGCGGAGAGCCGGTCGGCGAGCACGGCGCCAGCGGAGCCCGCGCCGACGATCAGGTAGTCGTACGTCATGTGGAGGAATCAGGAAGTGGATTGGGAAGTCGCCGAGGGCGCCAGCGGGTCGCGAACAGCGCGGCCATGAGCACGCAAGCGGCGGTGCCGAAGCCGGCATCGGCGAGGAAGGTGCCCCCCACGCCATTCCAGCCATAGGCATAACCGTCGATGAACTGCATGTAGGTCAGGGGCACGCTCACGCTGGCGACCAGCAGCGCGAACTGCGTGGCCGCGAACGGGTTGGCCTTACCGAGGGACAGCAGCGCCAGCGCGTTGACCACGGCGAAGGCGGCGGACTGGAAGATGTTCTCGCCCACCATGGCGAGCGCGAAGAGCGCCGGCGTCCGCGACGACAACGACAGGCAGAAGGTGAAGCCCGCGCCCGCCGCCCCGATCGCGATGTACAGGGCCAGCAACGAGAACCGGCGTCCGAGGACGGGCGCGAACAACGCCCCGAAGACGCCGCCCGCCGTCGCGCCCAGTCCGCCGATCAGCCCGACGAAACGCTCCGACGCCCCGAAGTCCCGGCCGAGCCCACCCAGCGTGTTCGTCAGCGCGAAGGTGGCAGTCGGCAGGGCGAACAGCAGCATGAGTCGCGTCACGTGCCGATTCGCGACGACGTCCCGCAGCCCTTGCGCCAGCGCGCCAAAGCGTTCGCCGACGGGCAGCGCGCCGGGCCGCGGCGAGGGAACGAACGGGAACACTAGGGTCGGCAGGAGCGCGATCGCGATGACCGCCGCGATCCCCGCGCGGTACGGCAGCCCGCGCAACAGGGAGATCGCGATGGCCGACATCAGACCGAAGCCGGTGACGCTGCCGGCCGCCAGCCACGATCCCAGGCGCGGCTCGTCGCTGCGCCCCACCGCGCCGCCGAACCAGCCGGCGACCGCCGGCGTGAACAGATTGAAGGCGATGTTGGAGACCAGCAGGCAGCCCGTCACCAACGCCAGGTCGCCAAGCGAATCCAGGGCCACCGCAATGAGGGTCGCCTGCAGCAGCGCGAGAGCCACCGCGTAGCTGCGGCGGCTGAAGCGCAGGTCGAGGATCGGTGCGAGCAGGAAGGCGAAGACGCCGGGAATCAGGGCGATGCTGGTGACCTGCGCGATCCGTGCCTCAGGGACCCCGCGCGCCGCGAGAAGCTGCGGGACGGTGACGAAGAAGATGCCCGCGAACGAGCCGTTGGTGAAGGTCGACAGGCCGAGGAGCCAGACGGGCGGCAGGCGGCGGTCGTTCGAGTTGATCGTCATGGGCCAGGGCTTGCGGGGCCGACCTTAGAAGTCCGCGCGCAAGGTGACGCCGGCGGTGAGGGGTCGAACGCGATAGGCCAGTTGGGGGTCGGCGACGACCGGACCGACGGTGGTCTGATCGCTGGCGCCACGGGCTCCGTGACTATTGGTCAGGTTGTTGATGAAGAAGACCAGCTCGAAAGCATCGAGGAATACCCCGGCGCGAAGATCGACCGTGTCGAAGTCGCCGAATCGCGTGCCGAGATGTCCGAAGTCGGTGTATTCGCTGCCGATGTAGTTGTCCGCGATGCGCAGGTAGGCCGTGCGGTCGAACAGGTTGAAATTGAATTGGGAGAACGCGCTGACTTTCGTTGTGGGCGATGCAGGCAGCTGTTCGCCTGACCTCACGCCCACCGCGCCAGTCACCCGCGTCACGTTGGCGTCGTCCTGCGTGAGCTTGCCGTGGCTCAAGGAGATCGACCCGCCCAGGTCCAGCCAGGGCGACGGTTTGGCCAGGGCTTCCAGTTCGAGACCGTAGATCGCCGCGGAGCCGGCGTTTCCGGTGTAGTTGATGTTGTTCTCGACGAGCGCCGCCTGAATGTGCGACCAGTCGATGTAGTAGAGGTCGCCGCTGAGCTGCAGATGCCCGTCGAACAGGCGACTCTTGGCCCCTGCCTCGTAATTCCAGAGGCTGTCGCCGCCATACGACTTCGGAATACCGTCGCCGCCCAACGAGGCCGTCAGGTTGGGGCCGCCGACGCGATGCCCGCGTGCCGCGGTGACGTAGAGCGTGAGATCGGGACTCGAACGGTAGGCCAGCGAGAAGCGCGGGTCGACGTCGGTGTCGCGCTGGTGCGTGAGGCCAGGCACGACGTCGCTCGGATCCGGATTGCCGGTCAGCAGGACACCCGCGGCAGTCGAGTCCGATTTCAGTACTGTCCGCGACGCGCGCACGCCGGCCGTGAGGTCCCATTTGTCAGCGAGGGTATAGGTCGCCTCGCCGAACACGGAGGTCTCGATCTGGCCGCCGGTGCTCTGAAGATTCCCGAGCGTGCTCGTCCCGGTCACGGCTTGAAAGGCCGGTGAGCTGATCAACTGGCCACCCTTGATGAACGCATCCAGGTAGAACGCGCCGATCGTCCATTTGAGCGGCCCGGCGCCGCGTGAACTGGCGCGGATCTCCTGCGTGAAGATGTCCTGGTCGTTGGCGGTCACCGCCGGCGCCGACTGCCCGGCCAAACTTGGCGCGCCCAGCACAAGCGCTAGGGCATCGTTGTAGAAACCCCCGTCGTCGAGTTGCACCGCCTCGCGCCGGATATAGGTTGACGACAAGAACAGGGAAACGGCCGGAAGGTCGTAACGCGCCCCCACGTTCAAGATCTTGCTGACGACATCGAGGTTGGTGGACAGCCGCAGGTTCGTCACCTCGCGGTCCGCACCGTAGCCCGCGGGCTGCGTGTAGAGACTCTCGCCCCCGCCAAGGTCGTGGCTGTCCTCGTAGGCTCCGGTGGCGGTCAAGGTGAGTTGTGCCGACGGGCGCCCCTCGATTTCAAGTCGCCCACCCTTCGTCCGGTTGCCGTTGACGTTGCTGCGGCCGGTGCGAATGTTGTCCACCCACCCGCCTTCGTCGTAGTCGTAGCCGACGGCGCGCACGGCCAGCTTGCCTGGAACGATGGGGGCATTCACGACGACGTTGCCTGAGGTCGTCGCGGCGCCGCCGGCCGTCGAGGCTTCGGTGACCTCGCCCGACGCGCTGAAATAGCGCATGTCGGGCTTGTTGGTGATGAACCGCACGGCGCCGCTCAGCGAACCCGATCCGAACAATGTCCCCTGCGGTCCGCGCAGCACCTCCACACGCTCGATGTCCACCGTCCGCAGGTTGGTCGCGGACTGGCTGAAGAATGACGGATCGACCGGGATGTCGTCGAACAGCAGCGCCACCGTCGATTGCTTGAGCCCCAGGCCACCGGTGGTGACGCCGCGGATCGTCAGGTCCGTCGAGTTGCCGCCTCCGGCGCCCGCATTCGTCAATCCGGCCGTAGTCTGGATGATGTCCGCGAGTTGCGTGGCGCCCCGGTGCTCAAGCGTCGCGCCCGTCTCGGCCGTGATGCTCGCCGGGACGTCCTGCAGGCGCTGGACGCGCTTGTTGGCAGACACGACGACTTGCTGTATCTGGTCATCGGCAGGCGCCGGGTTGGCAGACGACTGCCCGCCCGCGCTGGCCGGTCTCGCCTCCCGCTGCAGCACGAGTACCCCCGCGGGCGTGGTCTGGACGCTTAGCCCGCTGCCGCTCAGCAAGGCAGCAATGGCGTCGCCGGCTCCGAAGCGGCCCTTCAACGCCGGAGCCATATGCCCCTGCGTCATTTCCTCGGTGTACAGGATCTGGCGCTGCGTGATCTGACAGTATTCGCGCAGCGCCTGCGAGAGCGGCTCGGGGGGAATTGCGAACTCATACAGCGTAGCGTTCGCATCCGCCGCAGCGGCATTCAATTCGACGCCAGCCGCGACGCACGCAGCCAGCACCAGGACTCTCAAGCGAGTGGTGATCATCTTCCGTCCTCCTCAGCCGCGGATGGCCTATAGAAGAGTAAGACGCCAGTCGCGTGAGAATCCTCCACGCCTTTTCAAAAAACTTTCACGACGCCGAAACATGCGGCGCGCGTGGGCCAGCGGCTCAGGACTGGCCGCCGTCCTTTTGCTGCAGATGGATCACGCCGTCGGCACTCGTACTGGCCGCGATCGGCAGCAGCCGCTGCACCGCGTCGACAAAGCTGCCCGCGTCGCCCACATCGAACACGCCGGACAGCTTCAGCGAACGCGCCGTGCCGACGACGGCGATCTGGCGCGCGCTGTAGCGGCTGACCCGTGCGGCGACGAGGCTCAGCGGCTCGTCGGAGAAGATCAGCTTGCCGCCCTGCCACGCCGTCATCTGGTCGACGGATACCCCACGCGCGACGGCCGCGGGAGGCATCGTGCCGTCCGCGGGGGCCGGCACGCTCGTGAGCCGTTCGCCCGGTTCGAGCTTGGCCACCAGGCGCGTCGTCGCCTGAGGCAGCGCCAGCAGGCCGCGGTGCTCCTCGAACACCGAGACGTGTCCCTGGATCAGCGTCACGAAAACCGTCTTGTCCAACAAATCCACATCGAAGCTCGTGCCCGTGGCGACTACTGTCTGGTCACGGACGTGCACCGAGAACGGACGTGAGGCGTCGTGAGCGACGTCGAAGCGGGCCTGCCCTTTGACCAGTTCGAGATCGCGTGCATCGCTGCGCAGCGAGACCTTGAGCACGCTGTTGCTGTCCATCGTGACGGTGGACCCGTCCTCCAGCTTGAGGACGCGCCGCTCGCCGAGCGCCGTCGTGTAATCCTGCGGGCGGGTCCAGCCCCAGGCTCCGATTGCCAGCGCGATGGCTGCAGCCGCCGCGCCCAAGCCCACTGCCCAGCGCCGGTCGACCCGCGAACGCAGCGCGGATACCCGCGTTCTGTTCGCATGCGCCTGGCTGGCGCGGTCGAGTGCCTGGCGCCGGACATTCATGATTTCGGGCGCAATGGCGTGCTCGGAGAAGAGATCCCAGGTATCGCCAACCTGCCGCCACGCCTGTTCATGCAGGTGCGAGGCGACCATCCATGCCTCAAACTCCTCGCTCGTGTCACAGCCCGCCTCCGTCAGGCGCACCCGCCAGGCGGCTGCCTCGACGACGGCGCGCGACGGGCCCTCAGGCGCCTCGACATCGTCCACGCCGCGCGTCATCGCCCGTCTCCCCGTCGAAGCGCCAGGTGCGCAGTCGCGCGCATGACGTGCTTTTCGACGGTGCTCTGGCTGATCCCGAAGAGCGAGGCGATTTGCGCCTGCTTCATGTTCTCGAGGCGAAACAGGATGAAGATGTCGCGCGTGCGCTCGCCCAATTCGTCGAGCGCCTTCAGGACACCGGCCAGGGCTTCCTTGCCCAGTAGTACCCGTTCCGGAGAGCGCTCCTCGACCAACGTCGCCAGCAGCTCATCGACCAGCTCATCCTCCGGCGGAGGAACCGCTTCGCCGCCGCGTCGCAGTGTCGCGCGGCCACGGTCCTTCAGCAGATTGGAGGCCACCGTGAAGATGTAGGCCTGCGGATTCTCGAGTTCCGCCATGTCGCCCGAAAGGACGCGCACGAACACCTGCTGCGTCAGATCCTCGGCCTCGCTCCGGTTGCCCAGCCGACGCAGGAAATAGCTCATGAGCGGACGGCGGAATCTCGCGTCCAGCTGCAGTCGCGTCTCTGAGAGAAGTTGCTTCAAGATGGATCCGTCCGCCAAGCGTTTCGTGCAGCGATGCGCGAAACGCTGCAGTTTCCCAGATTTTTCAGGACAACGCGCGGGCTTGGCACCACGAGATAGACCTCCGGCTTGCCGTTTAGCGTGGAACCAACTTCAGATTGTCGAGCTTAAAATATTCCGCGCGCGAGCCTGGTCAACCGAGGATGGCGGACTTGATGCGTGGCGCCGGAGTGAGCATTTCGCCGTGCGATGGCAGCGGCTATGCGGGGTGTCAGGTGGCCTGCAGGGATGCCGCAGCATCAATCTTGCCAACGAAGTCCAGCATCACTTTTGCCAAGGCCTCCGGCGCTTCCATCGCGACGTAGTGGCCGACGCCTTCGAGCAGCACTGACGTGACGTCGGTCGTCGTTGCACGCGTCATGGTGTCGGCCGTGAAGGCTCCGCCACCGCCTCCCACCGTGAGCACCGGTACAGCCAGACCGGGTGTCCGCGCCAGCGCCTGGATCTCGGCGCCCTCGCGCAGCATCGATCGATAGAGGCCACTCGCGCCGCGCCACCCGCCGACGCGGCCATAGGCACGGCAGAACTCGGTGATGTCCGCGTTGGATACCGCATCCGGCTTGGCGCAAAGCGCGGGAAACAGGTGCTGCTGCAGGAGCTCCTGCTCGCGACCGGAGAAGAGCATCTCCGGAACGCCCGGCGCTGTCAGCGCGCCGATGTGCCACGCGCCACCATGCGTCACGTCGGCGAGCGCTTCAAGGCCGAAACCCGGCAGGCCCATCTCGATCGCCGTAAAGCTGCGCACGTCGGCTGGGTACAGGCAGGCGAGTCGGAAGATCGTCGCACCACTGATGTCCTGCCCGACGAGGTGCACCGGCTCGAGCTCCAACCGTGCTATCAGCGCATGCAGATCCTCTGCCGATGTAGCGCTGTCATGGTCTTCACTCGCCGGCGCGGAGTCGCCGAAACCTCGGAGATCGACGGCGACAACGCGGTGCGACGCGGCCAAGATCGGCATCAACTGGCGGAACGCCGACCAGGTCTCGGGAAAGCCGTGGACGAGGAGGATGGGAGATCCAGCATTGCCGGCGGTGACGTAGTGCAGATAGGTGCCGTTGACGTCGACGACGTGGTGTTGAAGGTCGGCGGCGAAATGGGGCAAGGTGGATGCCATTGAGATTCCTTTTATAGACAACCAAGTTGTCGACATGAGTTTAGTCAACTAGGTTGTCTTTGTCCAGGGGCTTCGACAACGCGGTTGTCACGGCGGATATCATCGTGAACATGTCACGTCGCGGCGCAGACCTCGCACTCTTGCTCCTGGGCGGTTTTCGCTCGCTGGTCGATGCCGCCATGGTCGAGCTCGAAAAGCGTGGCTATCCCGACGTTCGACCCGTTCACGAATTCGCGATGCGGGCGATCGTCGCGGGCGCGCAAAATGCCTCCGAACTGGGGCGTCGGCTCTCGGTCTCGAAGCAAGCCGCGGCAAAGACGCTTGCGATCCTGCAGGAGCGTGGTTACGTGGCCAGCACGCCCGACCCGCTCGACGCGCGTCGCAAGCATCTCGAGGTCACTGCCCTGGGTTTCGAGGTGATGCGGCAAGGCGAAGCGATCTTCGACCGGCTGCGCGCGCAATGGGCGAAAAAGATCGGCCAGAAGGAATTGGAGCGTCTCGAGGGCCAGCTATCCGCACTGATCGGCCCATCGCCGGAACGCGTCGACGCGCCGGCCTGGATGGCACGCGACAGCGAGACTAGCTGACTTGGTCTTGGGAACGGCAATTCACAGAAGTCGGCTACGCATTCGTACCTCCATGACACTGTCAGTCTCAATCAAGACTCTGCTTGGCGAGGAGTCAACCTAGGGATGAGTTGCATGTGCTGTTGACGGACGGTCGATTGATGCTCCTGCCGCTCCGTGCCTTGATCCTTGCACATGTCGCAATGGTCTAGTGCAAGCAAAGGCGTGGCGGCATATGCGCTCGCGAACTAGAGTGGGCCTCATTCCTACAGGCCACCTGTCCTACGCGATCACCGGCGAATGGCTCACATATCTCAACGTCGGCGATGGATGCTCTTGGCCGCATTGATCGCCCCAGAGATCCATTCCATGCCCGAACGCCGTTCAAACGCCCAACGCTCCTCGGAGGAGCAAGCCTCCGCGAGTCGGCTGCGAATTCTGTGCCTTCACGGCTACCACGGCAGCGCGGCGACGCTGCGTAGTCAAATGGATTCGCTCGTGGCTGGCCTGGATTCGGTGGCCGAGTTTGTCTGCATCGACGCGCCATCGCTGGCCGCGGGAGACTTCGGCTGGTGGCATGCCAAGGCCGAGCAGAACGCAGCACCAACGGAGGATGCCGGTGTCGGCCCAGGGCCCAAATATTATTCGGGCTGGCAACGGACACGCGATGACATCGTCGCCCTTTTCGCCAGGCGAGGGCCGTTTGATGGCCTGTTCGGATTCAGCCAAGGTGCTGCGTTGACGGCGCTGCTCGTCGGCTTGCGGGCGCCCGATGGCATCACGACAGCGGCCAAGCCGCTGAGCTTCGATTTCGCCGTGATGATCGGTGGCTTTCCTGCAGTCGATCCCGACTTGTCCAAGCTGTACGACGAGACACCCAGCTACGGCCTACCCTCGTTGCACATCATTGGACGCTCAGACCGGATCGTTCCCGCAGAGATCTCACGGAGGCTGGCGAGGCAGTTCACCCACCCTCAGATCCTCGAGCACGACAACGGGCATGTCATCGCCGACACACCGGAGGTCCGCGCAGGATTTCGCGGCTTTCTGGAGCAGATGCTGATGCGCAAACGCGAGGCAGCCAACAGTACTCCGCTGCCGCGCCCTCCGCTGCAGGTGCCGCTCTGGCCGGGCCGAAAGAGCCCTTTGATGACATTGGTGTTTCCCACCGCCGCGCCGCGTCGGCCGCTGCCGGCGATGCTGGTCTTTCCCGGCGGAGCGTATGCGAGCTGCCATGGAAGCGGTGGCGACATGGCCGAATGGGCGGCCAGCCACGACATGGTCGGGATACGTGTGGAGTACGGCACTCGCAGCACCAGTGAGGCCTACCCCGACAACTATTCCGACGCAGCGCGTGCAGTGAGACTAGTGCGCAGAAACGCGACGCAGTGGGGCATTCACGCGAATCGCATCGGCGTTGCCGGGTTTTCTGCCGGCGGTCACCTAGCTTCCCTCGTCAGCACGCAGCCCGACCTGTACCGACACCCCAACGATGACCTGGCTGGGCAGGTGTCCGCCCGCCCCGATCTGCTGGTACTCGCCTACCCCGTGATTTCCTTTGTCGATGGGTACTATCCAGGCGCCTTCCTCGGCACCGTGGACAACTTCTTCGGTCGCGAGGTCAGCGAGGCCACGCGACGCGAATTCTCCATTGAATTGCATGTCGACGAGACGCATCCACCGGTCTTCATCTGGACGACGCGCGACGACGCTATCGTGCCTCACACCCATTCACAGTTGTTCGCAGATGCCTGCGCGCGCGCGAAGGTACCTGTGACGCTCAACGTCTATCCGCACGGCCCGCATGGCTTGGGTCTGGCCCTGTCGAGCCCAGGCGATCTGGGCAACTGGACAAACCTGCTGCTCACATGGTTGTCGACGCAGTGGCATGTGTCGGCCGAACCGCTTGGCTGACAGCGGCGCGCATCGCCTACCGTGACAGTGCATGCGCCTCTTGAAGGCTCGGCGCAATCAGCTGAAGTCAAGGCCGATGTGCGTTGCGACGAAAGCAGCTGTACGGTTCCAGAGTTCTTGTTGGAGCACGGGATCGTTGCCCGGCGCCACGGGCGTCAGCGGCGCGGCGTCCTTGACTGAAAAATAGCCGCCCGTGCGCACACCGAATTCAGGATCTCGCGCGAGCCGCACGATGATGCTGGCCCCACGGGACGGATCGCCGATCTTCAGCCAGTTCAACACGCTCGCGAGCGGCGAAGCGAATCCCAGCTCTCGACCGAGCCCGGTGACGTTGAAGCCGGGACATAAGCAGTTGACCGCGACGCGGCTACCTTCAAGACGGCGGGCGAGTTCCTTCGAGAACATGATGTCCATCAACTTCGTCTTCCCGTACGCTCGTGACGAGCCCAAGCGCGAAAACGGTGTCGTGTCATGCAGATCGACACCCGGCACGAGTCCGCCACTTTGTCTCGATGCCTCCGAGGCGACCGTCACGACCCGGGAGGGCGTCGATGCGACCAATCTCTCCCGAAGGATGTTGGTCAGCAGCCACGGTGCGACGTAGTTGACCGCGACCATCTCGGACAGGCCGTCCACCGTGACGCGCTGGTCGAAGGCGTGAATGCCCGCATTGTTGACGAGCACGTCGATGCGGTCATGCGCGGCTGCGATCTCGGCGGCCGCGCGGGCCACGTCGGCGAGAACGGACATGTCTGCGTAGGCAACGTCGACCCTCGTTCCGGGAGCGGCCAGGTCGATGGCATGTCGCGTCTCTGCGGCCTTGAGCTCGTTGCGCGCGATGAAGACGATATCGGCGCCCTGGCGCGCCAGCTCGATCGCTGCGAGACGGCCAATGCCGCTGGTTGCGCCGGTCAGGACCATGGTGGGCGACTGGAGCGCGGATGTCATGGGGTGCTACGATTGATGGTGGATAAAAGTCCATCATAATTGATGATTGCTTTTTGTCCATTACATTCAAAACCAACTTGCATCGACGGATTCCATGAAGGCACCCAGGATTCCCGCAGCCACCGGGCGGAGCGCCACGAGAGACCGCCCTCGCGATGAACTGGTCCGCGCGCTGGGCCGTGAACTGGGCGCCCTCCTCAGCGCGTCACGCGCCCTGACGACCCGGTCCGCCGCGAACTTCCACCCGGAGCTTGCACCGGCCGCCTTCCACATCGCATGGTGGCTCCACTCCTTCGGACCGGCGAAGTCCAGTCGCCTGGCTCTGGAGGTGGGCATGGATCGGAGCGCCACCAGCCGGTTGACCGCCCAGATGGTCAAGCTGGAGCTCTTGGCGGCGTCGCCGGATCCAGATGACGGCCGCGGCGTCGTCCTCAAGTTGACGGCCAAGGGCGAGAGCCGTGTTGCAAGCGCGTCGACGCGCAAGGCGCAGGTCTTCAACGAACGTCTAGCCGATTGGAGCGAGGCGGATCTCGCGGCCTTCGCGGCCCTTCTTCATCGCTTCAACGATCATCGGGACTTGCCAGTTGCGTGAGCGGCGGTGCGACCTCGAACGGACGTCGTTCCGTTCGCGCGTTCCCGATCTGCGCGATCGGATCAAGCGGCGAGGCGGTCTTCTTCCGACGCCCGCGTAATGCGCTGCGCGACGGCATCGCCCACGAAGCGCATGAAGGCCTGGATGCGCGCGGTGCGCCGCAGGTCGGGATGCGTGAGGATCCACGCCGTGCCGGCCAGTTCCTCGATCGGACCGGACACCGGCACCAGCTCTGGCTCGGCCGCCGCGACGTAGCTCGGCAGCATGCCGATGCCGCAGCCGGTGCGAAGCAAGGCCACCATGCTACCGAAGGCCTCCACGCGTAGCCGCACGTGATCTGGCGGCACGTGGCGCTGCGTCCAACGCGAGCAGCGGTTCTCGGAGCCGGGGCCGCCGAACTCGATCCAGCCCGGCATCTCGAGCAGCGTCGACAGGCCGTGTACCGTCTGCGGCAGCCCCATGGCGTTGCGCCGGGCGTAGATCCGATACTGGACGACGCCGAGTTGGCGCCCGACCCAGTGCTCCGGCGCCTGACGTGAAAACCGCAGCGCTACATCGGCCTGGCGCTGTGACAGGTCCAACAGCACGCTGCTCTCGTGGACATTCACGGCGATGCGGGGCTGCGCGCGAGTGAAGTCCGCGAGTGCCTGGGCCAGCAGATACGACACAGTGGCGAAGGCGGTGGTGAAGCGAACGGTGCCTTTCATGCGCAGGTCGCGTCCAAGCAGTTGCCGCTTCACCTCGTCGACACGCGGCGCCATCGCGCGCGCCTCGCGCACCATCAGCTCTCCCGCATCGGTCGGCACATAGCCGCCGCGCCGGCGTTCGAAGAGCCGCGTGCCCAGGCCGGCCTCGATCGCGTCGAGGCGCCGCAGGGCCGTCGACAGCGTGATCTCGAGCGAGCGTCCGGCGCCTGCCAGCGAACCCGCATCCGCCACGGCAAGCACGAAGCGCAAATCGTCCCAGTTCATGCCTCACATGATGGCGCGGCCCGCACGTACTTGCAAGCATGCGACAAGCATTCGCTCGAACTTGCATGCGTGCAAGCGCCACTTGCGTCGGCAGCGATTGATACGCAGCGGCCACCCTGTCCAAATCGATGCCACGGTTCCACCGTTCCACCCAACACCGAAACGCATCCAGAGGATCTCATGACCCCCCTTCATCGCAACACGCCCAGCTCATTTCGCAAGCTCGCATCGAGGCCGTACTGCACGTCTTTCGCCGCGCTCGTCGTGGCCGGCCTGGCGATCGCTGGCTGCGGCGGCAGCGACGCGCAGTCCGTCGCCTTCACGCTCAGCAGCCCGGACCTCGACTCCGGCAGCTTCGACACCAAGTACACCCTGAACGGCTTCGGCTGTTCCGGAGGCAACGTGTCGCCTGCCCTGACATGGCAAGGCGCGCCCGCCGGCACCCAGGGCTTCGCGTTGCAGGTGCAGGACCTCGACGCGCCCACCGGCAGCGGCTTGTGGCACTGGGCCATCTACAACATCCCCTCCAGCGCCACCAGTCTTGCGCAGGGGGCGGGCAATGCCGCTGCCTCGCTGCCGTCGCCGGCCTTCGGTGGCACCACCGACTTCCTCGACACCGGTGTCACCGGCGGCAATGGGAACTACGCCGGTCCGTGTCCGCCGACCGGCGACAAGCCCCATCGCTACCAGTTCACCTTGTTTGCCTACGGCGTGTCGGACCTGCAGGTCGCCGGCGGCGTGCCACGCACCGGCACCGCCGGCTTGTACGGCTTCGTGCTGAACAAAGGCATCGGGGCACAGATGCTCGGCAAGACGTCGTTCATCGCGACCTACGGGCGCTGATAGACCCAGCCTGCGGTGGGCGGTACCCTGCGCACCGCGAAGTGTCGTAGCCATCGACGACCTCAAGCACGGCTGCCCTTTGCCTTGCGTACGTCTCTGGCGTTTCGTGCATCGCGCGTGCCCCCCCTGTCCGCCGGCACCGGGCCGTTCTCCGCCGAGGTTCGCTTGAACGCCGCCGAGAGGACGGCAATCTGGGCGCCGATCATTCTGCGCATGTCCGCTCCGTCTTTGGCCACATCCTTGAAGCCTCTCGTACTGAACACGATCACGCGTGCAAGTTGGTCGGCCGTCACGCCCAGGTCCGTCGTTCGGAGCGCTTCCCCGAGCAGTTCGGCAATCAGTTCCTCGAAGGCCGCATAGCCTTCGCGAACCGGTGCGAAGCTCAGGTCGAACATGTCCTTCGCGTCAGGGTTGGCCAAGACGAGTTCGTAGCCTTCGGCACCCCATGCCTCGCAGGCAAAGCGCAGTTTCGCATCGAAGCCTGCGTGCTCAGCGAGGCCGCTGCGGATGGCGGCCATCTTCGCGGCCACCATTGTCTCCATGACCCCACGAAAGACGGCCTCCTTGTCAGGAAACGTGAGGTAGAGCGTTGGACGGGAGACGCGGGCCGCCTGAGCGATATCGGCCATGGTGGTGCGCGCATAGCCATAGCGCAGGAAAACGG
>FTIP01011652.1_pt1 | contig 29423 bp, 19 predicted proteins | sample 1658301 | NCBI WGS metagenome assembly FTIP01 (sample SAMEA3914813, study PRJEB12502) | metagenome | biome: forest; material: soil | place: Canada | collected 2011-07-07 | depth 0.3 m
TCGGGCTCGGGCAAGTCGACGGTCGGCAGGATCATCCTCGGGCAGATGACGGCGACGGACGGATCAGTCATCTTCGATGGCGAGGACATCACGCGTGCCGGCGGCCGGCGCCGGCGGCAGCTCGGGCGCGACATCCAGGTCGTGTTCCAGGACCCGTTCGGCTCGCTCAACCCCGCGCGCACGATCGGGCAGACGCTGGCGGAGCCGTTGCTGGCGACGGGAGAACGGCGCAGCCACGAGATTCGCGAGCGCATCACCTGCGTGCTGGCGCAGGTGGGCCTGCCGGCCGACACGGCGGCGCGATATCCCGACCAGTTCTCCGGCGGGCAACGCCAGCGCATCGCCATCGCGCGTGCCGTCATCGGACGTCCGCGCCTGATCGTCTGCGACGAGCCGGTCAGTGCCCTGGATCTTTCCGTGCAGGCCCAGGTGCTGAACCTGCTCACCGAATTGCAGCGCAGCATGCAACTGAGCTTGCTCTTCATCTCCCATGACCTGGCCGTCGTCCGCCACGTCTCGCATCGGATCGCGGTGCTGCACCGGGGCATCATCGTTGAACAGGGCGATGCCGCGCAGGTGGTCGAGCACCCGGGGCATCCGTACACGCGCGCGTTGCTGGAGGCCGCGCCGGTGCCGCACCCGGTACGCCAGCGAGAACGGCGCGAGCGCTGGCTGCGCGCCCGCGAGGCGGCCTGCAAGGCCGAAGCTCGATGACGTCTGTCCGCACCGGGCTCATCGCGGCGGCGATGGCGGCCATCGCCTTTGCCATGGTGCCCGCCAGGTGCATCGCTGCCGAGCCGAACGTCCTGACAGTCGGCAATCCGTTCTCGCCGCTCAGCATGGACCCGGCGCGCAGCGGCAACGGCCGTGCGGGCACGCACCTCATGCCCGCCTACGAGCCGCTGGTGCGCGTGCGGCCCGACGGCACGTTCGAACCCGCGCTCGCGGTCGCGTGGGAGTTGAGCGCCGACAGCATGAGCGCGACGTTCACCCTGCGCCGGGACGCCCGCTTCAGCGATGGCGAGCCCGTGACGGCCGACGCGGCGAGGCAATCCATCGACTACTGGCGGCACGCCAACGGGCCGTTCGCGGTGAACCTGCGCAACGTCGTGGCGATCGACGTGCTCGATCGCTTTCGGTTCCGCGTTCGGCTCAGTTCACCGAACCCCGCCTTGATCAACCTCTTCGAGGCTTACTGGCTCAGCGGCGACCTCATCAGCCCGCGCGCCTTGAAGGATCCCGCGAGCCTGCGCACGGCCACGGCCGGTGCGGGCCCCTACAAGCTGGATCCCGCCGCCAGCGTGACGGGCAAGAGCTACACCTACGTGCCCAACGAGTTCTACTACGACAAGAGTCGCGTGCGCTGGGACAGGATCGTGCTCACCGTCTTCGAGGACCAGAACTCGGCGATCCAGGCCCTGAAGGCCGGCCAGGTCCAACTGCTCGTGAGCGACCCGCTAACCGCGCATGCGAACGAGAACCGCCTGGGAGATTACATCCGCATCGTGTCGGATCCGGCGCAATGGGTCGGCCTCGTACTGAACGATCGCGACGGCGTCGCCAACCCGTCGCTCAAGGACGTGCGCGTTCGCCAGGCCATCAACTACGCGCTCGATCGCCGGCTGATCGCTCGCGCGTTCTTCGGATCGCTGGCGCAGCCCACCGACCAGTTGCAAGGACCCGGTTTCGCGGGCCATGACGATGCCAATGAAGCCAGGTATCCGTTCGATCCGGCGAAGGCGAGGGCGCTGCTGGCGGCCGCTGGTCATGCCAGCGGCGTCGAGCTGCACCTCGCCTACCTGAACAGCACGCTCAACGCGCTGCTCGCGCAGGTCGCCGTGGCGGAATTGAGCAAGGTCGGCATCCACGTCAGGACGCACGAATATCAGAACTACGGGGCGCTGAACTTCGCGGCGAAGATGCACGCCTTCGACGCAGTCCTGTCCGGCAGCAACTCGGGCGTGCCCAACATCGCGCACTTCCAGACGCTCGATCCCGAGGGCAGCCTCAATTACTATCGCAGCACCGATGCAATTTTGAACGCGTTGCTTTCGACCGCGGCGTCGCTGCCTCTGAACGCGTCGGAACAGGCATGGAAGAATGTCTATGCGCGAGTCGTGGACCTCGCCTGGTTCGCGCCGCTGGTGGCTTCCAACATCGTCTATCTCGCTTCCGATCAGGTGGAGTTGCCCCGGCCCGGGCTGGCCGTCGTCATCGACCTGATCAACGTGGTACCTCGAAAATGAACTTCCCTGTCGTGATGCGTGCGTGAACATGGATCCTGTCGTCAAGGACATCCTGGAAGTCTCCATCGAGGAATTCGCCGCGCATGGCCTCGCGGGCGCGCGCGTCGACGCGATCGCCGCGCGGACGGCGACCAGCAAGCGGATGATCTACTACCACTTCGAGACCAAGGAAGGGCTCTACGCGGCCGCCCTTGGCTTCGCCTATGAGCGGATTCGAAGCGGTGCCCCGCCGGCTCCGCTGGATCCCTTGCCGCCGATGGACGCGTTGCGCCAGTGGACGACGAACGTCTTCAACACGCACGTCGCCCATCCGGCCTTCGTGCGCCTCGTGGCGGGCGAGAACCTGCTCGGCGCCAGATTCCTTTCCCAGGTTCCCGACCTGCGGCATTTCAGCCAGCTCGATATCCAGATACTCGAAAGGCTCGTCGCGCGGGGCCAGGCCGACGGCTGCATGCGCAAGGATGTCCGGGTGCTGGATGTGTATGCCAACGCGGTCGGCCTGGCCTTCCATTTCGTGTCGAACCGCGCGACCTTCGCGTTCCAGTTCGAGGCCGACCTCGATCCGCGAGAGACCCTCGAACGGCGCCGTGCCTCGATCGTCGAGACGATCGAACGCCAGGTGATGATCCTGCCGCAATAGCGCCGCGCGGCAGGCCTCCATTCGCGCCATCCGCGCCTGCCCGACGCTTCTCAACGCACGCTTGCGCATGCTGCCGCAAGGGTGCTGACGTGCGCGCGCGGCGCGCCTCCGACGCTGCTCCAGCAACCGAAATTTCCGTTTGTCAACTGGGATATCCGAGATATGTACTAAACGGTACATCAAGTAATGTACCAATTAGTTCATAACAAGGAGACAACCATGCGCTTCACTGCTGTCCACTCGGCCTGCCTGCTTTCGCTCTGCACACTCACCAGCGGAGCGATCGCCCAGGCCGCTGCCCCGGACGCCCCGGCTTCCGCAGCGAGTGCGGCGACTCCCACGCCGCCGGCAACACCCGCGAAGGCAGCCGACGGTCCCCAAGAGGTCGTCGTCACCGGCTCCTATTTCGCCGGCCCGAAGGCGCAGAAGAGCACACTCGAGACCATCGGCCAGGAGGAGATTGCCAAGAGCGTCCGCCCCAGCCTGATCCAGATGCTGAGCCAGCTCTCGGCAACGCAGGGCAACCTCATCGCAGGCGACAGCAACAACCAGGGCAACAGCCCCGTGCAGGCCCTGAACCTGCGCGGCCTGGGTCCGCGGGCGACCCTGGTGCTGTTGAACGGACAACGGCAGGTCAGCGTTTCCGAGCCCGGCGGCTTCGACTCGTTTTCCGTGGACATCAGCACCCTTGTCCCGACGGTGCTGGTTTCGCGCGTCGACGTCCTGAAGGACGGGGCTTCCGCGCTGTACGGCAGCGATGCGGTTGCCGGCGTGGCGAACTTCATCACTCGCAAGGACATCGACGGGATCGTGCTGGACGGCGCAGCGGGCATGCTCGATGCGAAGGGTCGCAAGAACGGACATGTCGGCATGGGCTACGGGGCCCATACCGACACGACCACCGTCATCGGTGGCGTCGAACTGAGCCACCAGGACCAGATCTACGTTCGCGACGTCTTCAACGATCCGGCCCGCATCGCCAAGTTCGGGCAGACCTCGGCTTTCGCCAATCCCGGAACGTACTTCGTCGGTGGCGTGGCGTACGCCGACCCGCTGTGCGGCGACAGCTCGCTCGGGAGCGGAACGGTCCCCGGTCTACTCGTCAGTGGCAAGTGCCGCCAGGACCTGACTCTGAACCGAGGCATGGTCGCCGAGACCGACAAGGTGCTGGGCTACTTCAGCGTGGATCACGACCTGTCCGACAACCTGACGCTGAACGCGGAAATTGGCGCCTCGCACGTGAGCATGCATCGGTCGAACAGCGTGGGCTACCCGATCAATTCCACGACGATCGTCGTGCCGGCCAGCAATCCGGGCAATCCGTTCGGCGCGGACGCCATTGCCAACCTGCGCTGGGGCTCGGCCGTGGACGACAACCATGCGATGACCGACACCGAGTCGAACACCTACCGAGGCAAGATCGGCGTGGACGGCAAGCTCGGCAAGGACTGGAACTACACGCTGTCTGTTTCGGAAGGCGTGAACGAGAGCGCAGCGATCAACGGAGGCTACCCGAGCGTCAGCCGCCTGGAGGCCGCCCTGAACTGCAAGGGCGGCACGAGCGGCGACGAGTGCTACAACCCGTTCGCCAGCGCCTATCTCGCGGCGCCGGGCTCGGCACTGGCAAACCCACAGAGCCTTGTCGACTGGATCACGGTGGCCCGAATGGACGACACGCGCTACAGCCTGCGTACCTATGACGCCTTGACCACGGGCACGCTGCTCAATCTCTGGAATGGTCGTCCTCTGAAGTTGGCGGTGGGCCTGCAGCGGCGCGAGGAGAAGGCCGAGATGACCAACGACTTCGAGAGCAAGTCCACGGACGTCGGCTTCGGCGGCGCGGCCACCGACTATTCCGTCAAGCGAAGTGTCAACGCCGCGTTCACGGAACTGCGCATCCCGTTGGCAGCCACATTCGAACTTGACGCAGCGGGCCGCTTCGAGAAGTCGGACCCGGGTGTTGGCACGTTCAATCCCAAGCTGGGCTTCAACTGGTCGCCGACGTCGGAGTTCAGCGTGGCGGGCTCGATCGGGCACTCCGAGCGGGCGCCCGGCCTGCTTCAGTACACGGGCGGCTCGGGGCTCACCAACATCAACTACGACCCGATCACGAAGAACGCGCAGAACGGCGTCTCGGTCACGACCTTGCCGTCGACCGGGCTGAAACCAGAAAGCTCTGTGAACTCCAACCTGGGCGTCATCTGGAATCACCCGACGAGCATCGGCGACTTCAACGTCAATCTCGACTACTTCACGATCGACTTCCGCAAGCTGATCACGGGCGTCGACACGAACGCACTGGTGTTGGCCAACCCGAACGACCCGGCAATCACGCGCGATCCCGTCACGGGCCAGATCCAGATGATCACCGTGCCTGGCTTCTACAACAGCAACGAGCTGAAGCTGGCCGGCCTGGACTTCAACCTTCGCTACGGCACGAAGGTCGGCATGGCGAAAGTGTTCGCTGCCTATGACGGCACGTTGATGCATACGTACAAGTTCCGCTCCGGCGCGACGACCAGCAACTTCCTGGGGACCTACGACACCGCCGTGGCCCCGGTGCCTCGCCTGGCTTCGCGCCTGTCGGTCGGCGCCAGCGCGTACGGCACCGACGTCACCCTGACGGACAACTACAAGTCCAAGCTGCGCGAGACGTCGTTCGGCCTCACCGGCATCACCGAGGAGAAGTCCTACACGACCTACGACCTGGCCATCTCGCATTCCTTTTCCAAGGACACGATCGTCAACGTCGGCGTCTTGAACCTGCTGAACAAGCTTCCGCCCGCGCAGGCCAACAGCATCTACACGGAGAACCCCCTGGTGTACGCGCCCTTCGGCCGATCCTTCCAGGCCGGCTTCAGGACGGCGTTCTGAGTTCGTCGCATGAGACGGGAGCCCGCCGGGCTCCCCTTCAAACTCGAACACGAACTTGACTCCCATGACGTTGGATCCTCAAATCGCCGACATGGAGCGCCGGTGGAAAGCCTCTGGGTTGACCAGCCTCTATGAAGGGACCGGGCCGGAAATGCGGGCGCGGGGCTGGGAGGCGCGCCGGGCTTTCTACCCTGCGCCCGCCATCGAGCCCGGGCGTCTCGAGTCGATGGAGATCGCCGGTCCCTCGGGCGGCATTCCCGCCCGCATCGTCTGGCCTCGCGAAGGCACGCCGTCGGCGACCGTCGTCTTCCTGCATGGCGGCGGCTGGATCATCGGCGACCTCGATTCGCACCACGCGCATGCAGTCCGCATCGCCAACCAGGCCGGCGTCGTCGTGGTCAACGTGGACTACAGGTTGGCGCCCGAGCACCCGTTTCCCGCGGGTCTCGACGATGCGATGGCGGCCGTCCGCTGGGTCCACGATCATCTCGCGCGCTTCAGCGGTGAGCACACGCCGTTGGCGGTGGCGGGCGACAGCGCTGGCGGCAACCTCGCTGCGGTCGTAGCGGTACTTTGTCGCGATTCCGGCATCGAGTTGGCGGCCCAGCTGCTGCTCTATCCGGCGCTCGACCTGGACAGCGATCTGCATGCAGCAGTGCGCGACGCGTACCTGGGGCCGGATGCCGCGGCACTGGTCAAGGACCCGAGGGTCTCGCCCCTGCTCGAAGACAAGCTCGCTGGCCTGGCCCCCGTCACGATGGGCGTGGGCGTGTTCGACCCCTTGCTCGAGGAGAACCTGGCGTACGCGAGAAAGCTCTGTGCCGCTGGCGTGAAGGTGACGTTGCGCGAGTACGCCACCCTCGGCCATTCCTTCTTCAGCTACACGGGCATCTCCGAACGCTGCGCCGAGGCGGCCGACGAGTTGTGTGCCGACCTGCGCCGTACCCTGGCGACAGCGTCGGCGAGGGCTGGATCGAATGAACTGCCCGGCTGACATCGACCGCTCGCTGCTGATCGAGGGGCTCGGCAAGGGGCTTCGAGTGATCGAGGCGTTTTCCAGCGGGCGTGCCAGCCTCACTGCGACCGAAGTGGGCCAGCTGACATCGTTGACGCGCACGGCGGCGCGCCGATACCTGGTCAGCCTGGTCCACTTCGGCTTCGCCGAGTCCGATGGCAAGCACTACTGGCTGTTGCCCTCCGTGCTGCGGCTCGGCCAGACCTACCTGGACTCCGCCCGTTTACCACGGCTCGCGCGGCCGCTTCTCAAGGATCTGTGCGAGCGCATCGGCGAGACCTGTGCGCTCAGCGTGCTGCAGCAGGGGGAGGTCCATGTCCTGCTTCAGTGCAATCCGTCGAAGCGGATGGCGATCGGCTTTCCCTCGGGAACGCGGCTGCCCATCCGGGCCGCCTCCTCCGGCGTCGCCATTGCCTCCGCGTATTCGCAAGGCGACGTGGAGGATTGGCTCAGTTCGCGCGAATCCTGTCGACGCGAGATCTTTGCGCATGAAGCCGCGAGCGACTTCGTCACCGCCGTAGACGTTGCGCGGAGGCGCGGATATGCCCTCGTCGACACAGGCATCGATCCCGGCCTGGTTGAGCTGGCGCTCCCGTTAAGGGACCGCGCCGGGCAATGTCTCGGCGCCCTCAGCGCGACCTTCCAGACATGGCTTCGCCCGAGCAGCTCGCTTGACGCAAGCTTGGTGGCGCCACTTCGCCAATGCGCCGATCTCTTGGGCGAATTGGTCTGACTCGGTTCGCCTGTCGTTTGCGCCGATGGCTCGCGCTGCGTCGCATTTCCACGCGAGCAACACAGCGCGGTCAGTGGGCGGAAATCGCCGCTACCGTTGAGGCCGAAGGGGGCAGCGTCAGCTGATCGCTGAGGAGCGGACGCTTGTCTCGCCAGCGGAGACGGTTGGACAACATCCTCGGACATCACAACCAGGATATTCGGCGGAACCGCTGCGTCCGTTCAGCAATGACGCTGAGCCTCGTCCGCCCGGACGATGGTCTTCTGCCGTTGCCGTTCCTACACTGTCGCATCGATCCGGCCCGCGGCCTGCGCGGAAGCCAGGCACCGGCTTGGTCAACTCAGCCTTGAGACAAACATGCAACTCGACTCATCCGTTTCCGCCATCGTCACGGGAGGCGCATCCGGCCTCGGTGCCGCAACCGTGCGTCGTCTCGCCTCGCGCGGGGTCAAGGTCGCGATCTTCGATTTCAATGCCGAACTGGGCGAGTCGGTCGCCAAGGAAGTCGGTGGCGTCTTCTGCAAGGTGGACGTGACCAGTGAAGAGCAGGTGGACGCCGCATTCGCTCGTGCGCGTGCGGCGAATGGCCAGGAGCGGCTGATGGTCAACTGTGCCGGTACCGGAGACGCCATCAAGACGGCTGGCCGGGACAAGGCGACGGGCGCCGCCAAGCATTACCCGCTCGCCAAGTTCGAACGCACGATCCAGATCAACCTGGTCGGCACCTTTCGATGCGTCGCCAAGTCGGCCGCGGGCATGCTGAGCCTGGATCCGCTTGCCGACGGTGAACGTGGCGTGATCGTCAACACGGCCTCGGTGGCAGCGCAGGACGGGCAGATGGGCCAGGCCGCCTACAGCGCGTCCAAGGCGGGTGTCGTCGGCATGACGCTGCCCATCGCGCGAGACCTCATGAACGAGGGCATCCGGGTCAACACCATCCTGCCGGGCATCTTCGAGACGCCGTTGCTGATGGGCCAGCCCGATCACGTCGTTCAGGCGCTGGCCCAGTCCGTGCCGTTCCCCAAGCGCCTGGGCAAGCCGGACGAGTACGCCGCACTGGTCGAGACGATCGCCACCAACGGCTACCTCAACGGCGAGAGCATTCGCCTGGATGGCGCGATCCGCATGACGCCGCGCTGAGCCTCTCGCCACCGCATCAATTCCCAACTGACATCGTTCCAAGGAGTTCCTCATGGCTGAAGCCTATATCGTCGCCGCCGTTCGTACCGCCGGCGGCAAGCGCAAAGGCCGTCTCTCGGGCTGGCATCCGGTCGACATGGCGGCCCAGGTGATCAACGAGCTCGTCGATCGCGTCAAGATGGATCCGGCCCTGGTCGACGACGTGTTCATGGGCTGCGTGAGCCAGATCGGCGAGCAGTCCACCAACGTGGCGCGCAATGCGGTGCTGGCATCCAGGTTGCCGGAGTCGGTGCCGGGTACGTCGATCGATCGTCAGTGCGGTTCTTCGCAGCAGGCGATCCACTTCGCCGCGCAGGCCGTCATGTCCGGCGTGATGGACGTCGTGATCGCCGCGGGCGTCGAATCCATGACCCGAGTTCCGATGTTCACGCCGACGTCGCTGGCACAAGAGAAGGGCTTGGGGCACTACCAAAGCCCGGCGGTCAACAAGCGTTACGACAACGTGATGTTCAGTCAGTTCCTGGGCGCGGAGCTGATCGCCAAGAAGTACGGCTTCAACAAGGAGGCGCTGGATGCCTATTCGCTGACCAGCCACCAGAAGGCCATCGCGGCCACCAAGGCGGGTCGGTTCGCAAAGGAAATCCTTCCTCTGGAAGTTCGGCTGGCCGATGGAAGCGGCACGGGAGAGATGCATTCGACCGACGAAGGCATCCGCTACGACGCTTCCCTCGAGAGCATCTCCAGCGTGAAGCTGCTGCAGGAGGGCGGCATGATCACCGCGGCCAACGCGTCGCAGATCTGCGACGGGGCCACGGGCGTGATGATCGTCAGCGAGAAGGGCCTGAAGGCGCTCGGCGTGAAGCCGCTGGCGCGCATCCACCACATGACCGTGCTGGGCAGCGACCCGGTGATCATGTTGGAGACGCCGATTCCGGCGACCGAACTGGCGCTCAAGAAGGCGGGCATGAAGATCTCCGATATCGACCTGTACGAAGTCAACGAGGCCTTCGCCCCGGTGCCCTTGGCCTGGCTGAAGCATCTGGACGCCGATCCCGAACGCCTGAACGTGAACGGCGGCGCCATCGCGCTGGGCCATCCCCTCGGCGCGTCCGGCACCAAGCTGATGGCCACGCTCGTCAACGCGCTGGAGCAGCGCGGTGAGCGCTACGGCCTGCAGACCATGTGCGAAGGCGGCGGCATGGCCAACGTCACGATCATCGAACGCCTCTGATCCAAGCCCAGGAACTGCCCGTGTACCAAGGTCAAAGCATCCGTGTGCAAGCGATCGACGACGGATTCGTCGAGCTGTGTTTCGATCGCGAAGGCGACGTCATCAACAAGCTCGACGCACGTACGGTGCGCGAGCTGGGCGACGCGACGCGCGTCATCGCGGCCGCGGAGGGCTTGCGCGGCGTCCTGGTCACGAGCGCCAAGAGCGTGTTCATCGTAGGAGCCGACATCACCGAGTTCGGCGCGATGTTCAAGCTGAGCGTCGACGACATGGCTGCCGTCAACGGCAAGTCGAACGACGTGTTCAACGCGTTCGAGGACTTGCCGGTTCCCAGCGTCGTCGCGATCAATGGATTCGCTCTCGGCGGCGGCCTGGAGATGGCGTTGTCGGCCAGCGCGCGGGTCATGTCCACCGACGCCCAGGTGGGCTTGCCCGAAGTGAAGCTGGGATTGTTTCCCGGATTTGGCGGCACGGTGCGGCTGCCGCGGGTTGCCGGTGTCCAGGTGGCTGTCGACTGGATTGCGAGCGGCAAGCCCGCCAAGGCGGCCGAGGCGCTGCAAGCCGGCGTGGTCGACGAAGTCACCGCGCCGGAACAGTTGCGCGACGCCGCGTTGGCGCTTCTTCGCAAGGCCGCAACGGGCGAGTTCGACTGGAAGCAGCGCCGTGCTCGCAAGCTGGGTCCGCTCACGCTTGCCGCGGCGGAACGTGACAGTCTCTTTGCCGCTGCCAAGGTGCAGGTGGCCAAGACCAGTGGCAAGCACCAGCCGGCCGCGATGGCTGCCGTCGAACTGATGGAACGCGCCGTGGTGCTGGATCGCACGGGGGCCTTGTCCGACGAGGGCCATGCCTTCGCGACCATCGCCAAGACCCAGGCGGCGAGCGCCATGGTGCAGACCTTCCTCAGCGACCAGGTGCTCAAGAAGCTGTTCAAGAAGCACGCGAAGAACGCCAGGCCGCTGAAGCAAGGCGCGGTGCTCGGGGCCGGCATCATGGGTGGCGGGATCGCCTACACGAGCGCCCAGCGTGGCACGCCGGTGAAGCTGAAGGACATTGCGCAGGGCCAACTGGACCTGGGCATCGGCGAGGCCCGCAAGCAACTCGCGAAGATGGTCAAGAACGGCCGCCTGAAGCAGGAGAAGGCCGACGGCATCCTGGCCTCCATCGCGCCGCAGCTCGACTATGCCGGCTTCGACGATGTCGACGTCGTCATCGAGGCGGTGGTCGAGAACATCGGACTCAAGCATCGCGTGCTGGCCGAATTGGAGCGCGTGGTCCGGGATGACACCGTGATCGCCTCCAATACGTCCAGCCTGCGGATCGACGACATCGCCGTGTCGCTGGTGCGTCCGGAGAACTTCGTCGGCATGCACTTCTTCAATCCCGTGCCGGTGATGCCCCTGGTGGAGGTGATCCAGGGCAGCAGGACCAGCGAGCAGGCCGTCTCCACGGCGGTGGGCTACGCGGTGGCCATGGGCAAGACCCCCATCGTGGTCAAGGACTGCCCGGGCTTCCTGGTCAATCGCATCCTGACGGCCTACATGCGCGGCTTCCTGCAACTGGTGGCCGATGGAGCCGACTTCGAGCGGGTCGACAAGGTGATGGAAGCCTTCGGCTGGCCCATGGGCCCGGCCTATCTGGAAGACGTGGTGGGTATCGATACCGGCAGCCATGTCAGCGACATCATCTCGGCCGGCTACCCGGATCGCATGCCGCGCCTGGAACTCGACGCGCTGCGGCTGATGGCCGAGAACAAGCGGTTCGGCCAGAAGAACGGCATCGGTTTCTATCGCTACGAGACCGACCCCAACGGCAAGCCCAGGCGCAGCGTCGCCGATGACACGCGCGGCCTGCTGGCCAGGATCCAGCCGAAGGGAACGAGCGAGTTCACCGATCAGGAGATCGTCGACCGGATGATGCTCCCGCTGATCATCGAGGCGGCTCACGCGCTGGAAGACGGCGTCGTCGCCAGTCCCACGGAACTGGACATGGCGCTCCTGCTGGGCATCGGCTTTCCGGCCTATCTCGGCGGCGCGCTGAAGTACGCGGATTGGCTCGGCCTCGGCGAGGTGAACGCTCGCGCCGAGCGCTATTCGGCGCTCGGCAAGGCCTACGAACCCACGGCGCGCATGCGTGAGATGGCGGCGGCCGGCGCGCGCTACTACGACTGATCGCCGGCCGGGTTGCAGGGACGTGGCCGCGCCGGTTCTATTGATCGAAGCACCGCTGCCAGGGTGTGTGCAGATCGTCTTGAACCGTCCCGAAGCCAGGAACGCGCTGTCGCGAGACCTGCGCCGCGAACTGGTCCTGGCGATCGACGAACTTGCCGCGAGTGGGCAGACACGCGTCCTGATCATCACGGGTGCGGGCGACGCCTTCTGTGCGGGCCTGGACCTGGCTGAACTGGGCTCGGGGCGTGCCACCGAGTCGCTCGCCGTGGACGATTTGTCCTTGAACCCCATCGCGGCCCTGCGGCGCTTCCCGGGTGTCGTGATCGGTGCGATCAACGGCGTCGCGATCAGTGGCGGACTCGAAATCGCACTGGCCTGTGACGTCGTGATCTGCAGCCGCGGCGCGCGATTCGCGGATACCCACGTGCGCATTGGCGTGATGCCGTTCTGGGGCCTCTCGCAACGCCTGTCCCGCGCCATCGGCCTGTGCCGGGCCAAGGAGATCTCGCTGACCGGCAACTTCCTTTCGGCCGAGAGGGCCGATGCCTGGGGCCTGGTCAATCGAGTCGTGGACATCGATCGCCTGCTGCCAGAGGTCCGGCAACTGGCCGCCGAGATGCTTTCGGCCGTGCCAGAGACGATCGCGGCCTACAAGAAGACGATCGACACGGGCTACTCGCTTGCCCTGGATGCCGGCCTGGCAGAAGAGAAACGTGCCGCGCTCGCGTCGCACCGAACGGCGGATTTTTCCGGGCTGGAGCGCCGCTGCCACAGCGTGCGCGCCCGTGGCCAAGAACAGATCGATCGGGTATGAGGGGGCTGCGACGCCTAACTTTTCGTCGATGACCGGCGCTTCGATGTCACGGCGGTCAGGACCTTGACGAACTGGGTCGCGGTGGGCGTGAGCAGATCTTCATCCGGGTAGACAAGGAACACATTGAGGCGCGGCATCGGGCCCGCCAGTTCCAGCCGCGTCATTCGACCCTCCTGGAAGGCTGGCTCCAGTGCACCGAACGCCATCTGGCTCCAGTGCGTGACGGCGTTCAGCCGCGAGCCCAGTTCCCGATAGAGGTAGAGCGAAGAGCAACGCACGACTCTCGCGGGGGCCGCCGAACGGAATTGCGAGAACAGCGTCGAGATGTAGCCATTGGGATCATCGGGCGCGTCGAGCGCCAGCCACTCCAGTTCCCTGAGTTCGTCGATTGAAACTCGGGGATCCGTGCGCTTTCCGCCGATGGCCAGCAGGGTTTCCTGGCTATAGAGCTTCGACCAGGTGAATTTGGCGGTGACGGATTCTCCGTATTGGCTGATCAGACCCAGGTCGAGCACACCGTCGCGCAAACCTTCGGTGATCTGCGCGGGCCGCATTTCCAGCAGCTGCAGTTCGACGGAGGGGCGCTCGGAACGAAAGGCGCTGATCGCTTCCGCCACCGGAATGCCACCGGCCGGAGGTGTCAGGCCGATCGCCAGACGGCCGCCTTGTGCGCCTCGCATCGAATCGATTTCTTCGGCGATCTTGTCGACTTCCTTCTGGATGGCCCGCGAGCGCTTGGCGATCAGAACGCCATAGGGATTGAGCGTCGCCCCTTTGGCCGACCGCACGAGCAGGGACACGCCGAGCTCGCGCTCGAGTTCCCGGATGGACTTGCTGAGCGCGGGCTGCGTGAGGTGAAGCAGCCGTGCCGCCTCCTGAATGCTGCCGGCGTTGGCAACGGCCACCAGGGCGCGCAGTTGATTGAATTTCATGATTCAGGAAATCGTCATTGCCCTTCATCGTATAACCAAAAGCTATACATGAAAGAACGTTTCGTTTGCCATGAAGGAGGGAAATCGCAATAGTGGGCCCAACACGCGCCACGGTGTGCGGTCGATTACTCCGTTTGGGGAAACAAGCAGATGCGCGCCATGCCGATCGACATGAGGGACTTGTCCGGGACAGCACCGTCGACCGGCGGACTTCGCAAGGCCGTCATCGCGACGTCGCTCGGGAACGGCCTCGAGGTCTTCGACTTCACGGTCTTCAGCTTCTTCGCTTCCATGATCGGTGCGCAGTTCTTTCCCTCGATCGATCCGATGACGTCGCTGCTGCTGGCCGTCGGAACGTTCGGCGCCGGGTTCCTCATGCGTCCGTTGGGCGCATTCTTCATCGGCGCCTATGCGGACCGCTCCGGCCGCCGTGGCGCCATGATGTTGACGATCTGGCTGACGGCGCTGGGCACTGCGGCCATCGGTTGTTGTCCGTCGTTCGCGTCGATTGGCCTTGCCGCTCCCCTCATCGTGATCGCGGGCCGCTTGCTGCAGGGATTCGCCGCGGGAGGCGAGGTGGGCGCGACCACCTTCCTGATGGAGTCAGGACCTTCTGCTCGACGCGGATTCCTGGTGAGTTGGCAGTTGGCCAGTCAAGGCGCCGCCGCCCTGCTGGGTGCTCTGCTGGGCGTGGCGCTGACCCGACGCCTCTCCCCGAGCGAACTCGCGGCGTGGGGCTGGCGCGTCCCGTTCCTGGTCGGTCTGCTGGTGTTGCCCGTCGGGCTCTACATGCGCCGACAACTGCACGACGTTCCCTTGCCCGCGGCGCCCGCTCGCGCTGCGCGGGTGCCGCTGGTCGAACTGTGCCGTGGGCATCTCGGGACCGTGGTGCTGGCCACCTTGATCATGACGGGCGGGACCGTGTCGACATACATCATCGTCTACTACATGCCGAGCTATCTGAGCCGGGTCATGCATTTTCCGCAGGCCACCGGCTTCATGTCTGCGACGCTGTCGGCGCTGTTGATGCTGGTCATTGCGCCGCTTTCCGGTCTTCTCGCAGACAGGTTGAAGCGCCGCAAGCCGCTGGTGATGTTCACCTCCGGCTTCACTGCACTCCTGGTCTACCCGGCCTTCTTCCTGATCACGCATGCGCAGGGTCTCCTGCCGGTACTCGCTGGCGTCGGAATCATCAGTGCCTTGATGGCGCTGGGCTCCGGCGCCGGCGTCCTGCTGTTGCTCGAGGCCTTTCCGCCGCGCCTGCGAGCGAGCGGGTTTGCGATTCCCTACGCGGTTGGCGTCACGCTGTTCGGCGGTTCGGCGCAATTCATCGTGACCTGGTTGATCAAGTCGACCGGTGACCCGATGTCCGCGTCGTGGTACGTCATGCCGGCGTGCCTGGTCAGTTTCGTTGCCGTCGTCCTGTTCAAGGAGCGACCGCAGGACTGAGACGGCGGATCCCGGGGCGCTCGCTCCAGGCCATCACGCCACACACATATCGCGGCGCGCCCCTGCCTGCCACGCGTTCGGCTGCGTCACGCCACGGCCACTTTCATGCAGAGAAACTCGATGTCATCAGCCCCTGGATCCCGCCCGACAGACCCATCGACAACCGCATCCGCCCCCGGAGATCGGGCCCGGTTCGTCGACGACGAACTCGCGCGCATGGACGCCGTCGGCCAGGCGGGACTGGTTCGCCAAGGCCACGCATCCCCGCGCGAATTGGTGGAAGCTGCAATCCGTCGTATCGAAGCCGTCAATCCAAGAATCAACGCCGTCATCGAACAGCGCTTCGAGCAAGCGCTGGCACGTGCTGCTTCGAAGGACTTGGCCGATGGCCCGTTCAAGGGCGTCCCGGTGCTGGTCAAGGACGCGGCCATCGAGGGGGCGCCCTTCCATCTCGGCAGCAGGCTGCTTGAGAAGCTGGATATTCGCCCACCCCAATCCGACGAGCTGGTTCTCAGGACGGAGGCCGCCGGCATGATCATCCTCGGGCGCACCAACGTGCCCGAGCTGACGAGCGCGCCGACGACCGAACCCGAGCTGCACGGTGCAGCGCGCAACCCCTGGGACACGACTCGCTCGACCGGTGGGTCCAGCGGTGGCGCCGGCGCGGCAGTCGCTTCCTTGATGGTGCCTGCCGCTCACGCGAGCGATGGCGGAGGATCGACGCGCATCCCGGCCTCTGCCACCGGCGTGGTCGGGCTCAAGGCGAGCCGCGGCCGCGTCAGCGCGGGCCCATCGACCACCGACTGGATGGACATCACGGCCTGCAAGGGATGGGTGACACGTTCGGTGCGTGACACAGCCCATCTGCTTGACGTCGTCACCGGTCCGGGAAGAGGGGATACGCTCATGGCGCCAGCGAGCGTCAGGCCATTTGCGGCCGAGGTCGGAGCACCCACAGGGCGGCTGCGAATCGGCTTCATGCGCCATCTGCCGGGCAGATCGGTCCCGCTCGATGCAGAAGCCGTTGCTGCGGTGGACAACGCAGCGCGACTGCTTGCGGACCTGGGACACCACGTCGAGGAAGCGCACCCGGCGCCGCTGAACACGACGGAACATTTCGAGCTTATCAGCGAATACTGGCCCTTGAAGGTGGCCATGCGGCTCGCCGCAGCCGAAGCGAAGCTGGGTCGCTTGATCGCCGAGGACGAAGTCGAGCCAGGAATCTTCAAGCTCCTGACCAGCGCGCGTTCGAGGACGCTGGTCGATCTGGCCATCACGCTCAAGCGCGTCCACAGCTACAGCCTGCGTATGTTCGATTGGTACACCAGCGGTTTCGACCTGCTGCTGACCCCGACGACGGGGTGCCCGGCGCCCAGCCTGGGCTTGCTGACGAAGACGGGCGTCACCCCCGAAATCCTGCTCTGGGCAGGGTTCGCACCACTGGTGAACCTGACGGGTCAACCGGCGATCTCGCTACCGCTTCACTGGACCGCGGCCGGCCTTCCGCTGGGCGTTCACCTGGTGGGCAACGCCTGGCGCGAAGACCTGCTGATCCGTGTCGCAGCCCAGCTTGAAGACGCCTGCCCCTGGCGGCAGCGTGTCCCGCTCGTGCACGGCTGAGAGCAGTCCTCGCGCATCACCCGGCGCGCGCGCGTCGAGGCCGCGCCGGCCTCAAGCAACCAAGACAGATTTCGAGGGAATTGATGAACAAGCTGAATCTTCTGACCGCCGCGCTGGCGTCTGCCGGCGTATTGACCCTGTCAGGCACCGCCCGCGCGCAGGATGTCAACACCCCGCAAGCCCAGACCGCCGCGCCGCCCGATGCCGGCGCGAGCGCCAGCGCCGCTGCGCCAAAGGACAAGTTGATGACCGTTCTCGTCACGGCCAACAAGCGCTTGCAGTCCGACTCCAAGGTTTCTGCGTCCCTGGCTGTCGTCGGCGCGGACGAACTCAAGGACAAGGGTGTCGCGAACGCCGCTGCGCTGACCGAGCAGATGCCCAACGTCCAGATCGGCGGCGGCAACTTCAACTCGATGGAGATCGTGATCCGAGGCATCGGCAGTTCGCTGAACTCGGAGATCGGCAATCCGGAGGCGGCCTTCCATATCGACGGGATCTACATCGGCCGCAGCCAGGGCGCGACGGCGGCCTTCTTCGACCTGGACCGCGTCGAGGTGTTGCGTGGCCCGCAGGGTACGTTGTACGGCCGCAATGCCAACGCAGGCGCCATCAACGTCGTGACCAGGAAGCCGACATCGCGGCTGGAAGGGGAGGTCGACGCCGAGATCGGGGACTACGAGACCCGCAAGCTGGACGCGATGGTGAACGTGCCCGTTGCAAGCGCCTTGTCGTTGCGCGCCGTTGTCTCGTCCGCCAAGCACGATGGGTACCTGCCGGCGACCGTCGTTGCCGACAACGAGGTCATCGGCAAGGACGACCAGGACGATCTCTCGGCCCGAATCTCCGCCTTGCTGAAGCCCTCGACTTCGGTGAGCTGGCTGCTGACCGCGGACACCGACAGGAATTCGGGGTATGGCCCGACGTCTCAGCTTCTCGTCGATGGCCAGCTACCGGCACACCGCAGCGCGTCGGTCGTCAATGCGCAGGGCATCCATGAGCACGGCAACGGACTCACGAGCGACCTGGGCGTCAAGCTCGGATCGGTTGACCTCACCTATCTCTACGGTCACCGGGTGGCGGACAGCAACGATGCCGGCTCGGTGGCGACGGCCGGAGTCTTCTACACCCGTGAGACCGAATTCGTCCAGAACTCTCACGAGCTGCGTTTCAGTTCCACCGGTGCCGGGCCGCTGCAATGGGTGGGCGGCCTCTATTTCTACAGCGAGAACGGCCAGGTGGACGAGCCCCTCTACCTGGCCGGCCAAGCTTCCAGCCTGGGCTTGCCTGCTGCGCTGAATCCGGTGCTTGCTGCGCCGGCGGCGACTTGCGCCCCGTTGGCTGCCTGCCTGCCCTACGAGCACTTCGAGCAGGGTTCGGTGGTCAGCGATTCGAAGGCGGCATTCGGCCAGGCCACCTATTCGCTGACGAGCGACTGGCGTGCCATCCTCGGGCTGCGGTACAACCGTGACCATGCCTCCCGGGTGGGAAAGACGGTCATGTTCGGGGATCTTCTGGGAGCGCCCGACCCGATCAACGACGCTTCCGTCAGTTCCAGCAAGCCCACCTACAAGATCGGGCTGGAACACGACCTGAGCCCGACCCAGATGGTCTACGCGTCCCTCTCCACTGGCTACAAGGCCGGCGGGTTCAACGACGGCAACCAGATCAGCACCACGACGCCGGGGTACAACGCCGACCTGTACTTCAAGCCTGAGCAGATCACCTCGCTGGAGGGCGGCATCAAGGGCCGCTTCCTTGACGGCAACGTGCGGCTGGGAGCCTCGGCCTTCTACTACGACTATTCGAACCTGCAGGTTGCATCCGTCGAGAACCTGACCCTGGTGACCACGAACGCGGCGAAGGCGACGGTGAAGGGACTGGAATTCGAAGGCGTGGCGGTGACGAGTCCCGACGGCAAGTTGAGTTTCGGACTCGGACTCCTCGACTCCAGGTACAAGCAGTACATCACCGCGGGCGGCACCGACTACCGGGGCCATACCCTGGACCGAGCTCCCAAGGCGACCCTGACGCTCGGCTACACGCACGACTGGGACCTCGAAGGCGGGCAGCTGGTTTCCGCCTACCTGGGCACGCGGTATTCGTCGTCCTACACCTTGACGGACCCGGGTGCCGCGACCTACGGTGCGAGATCCTTCGTTCAGCCATCGTCCACCAAGACGGACTTCGTGCTCACCTGTGCCGGAGTCGATGAGCGTTGGAAAGTCCAGGCGTTCGTCAAGAACGCCGAGAACAAGACAACGATGACCGCGCTGACAACGGTGGGACAGAACGGTGAGTACGTCTACCTGTCTGACCCGCGTACCTATGGCGTGCGTGCGAGCTACAAGTTCTGAGAGAGTGGTGTGCCGTCTCGCCCCGGTCAGATGACCGGTCCCGCCTGATCGAGTCGCCCCTGCGAGGTCGGGTGGCGTTGAATCCGTCCGGCAACGCGGACCGTTCGAGGCCGCCCGGCGTTGCGGGGCCAGTGCGTCGAGCAGACGACGTTAGGCGAGCCAGCCCAGGCGCCTCGCCACGCTGACCGCCTGCGTCCGGTTCTGCGCCCCGAGCTTCACGCTGATGTTGCGCATGTGCGTGCGCACGGTGCTGCGCGACACGTTCCAGCGTTCGGCGACCTCGTCGTTGGACAAGCCCTCGGCGACGCCTTGCAGGACGCGCAGTTCCTGCGGCGTCAGGCGCTCGGTTGGCGGCGCGTGGTCCGCGGGATTGGGGAGCGGGCCGAAGGCCTGGAGCGCGCGGCGGGCATGGTCGGCGAGCAACGGGTCGCGGCGGAGCAGGTCGCTGTCCTGGGCCAGGAAGCGCTGCAGCAGCTCGCCGGCCAGCGGACCCTCGTCGACGAGCAGCCTGACGAAACCCTCGCGCGCGCAGACCTTCAACACCAGCTGGAACTGCGCCAGCGCCGCGTTGACATTGCCCATTCGCAGCGTCGCGATGGCTTGCAGCAATCGCAGCAGGAGCACGCGCCGATGGCTCGAGGCCGCGGTCGCCAGCGCGATTTCATGCTCGATTCGCGGGATCGCCGTGGCCACGGCGGCGGCATCGCCCAGCAACAGGGCGCGCCTGAGCAAGGAAAGCGGCAGGCTTTCGAGATCGTTGGCCAGGTGGCATTCCTGGGCCACGCGTTCCCACAACGCGGCGTCGTTGGCGCGGCTCAATTCGAGGTCGACACCCACGCCATCGCCCTGGTGCATGGCCAGGCGAGCGCGCTCCAGTCGTGCGCCGGCCACGACGCGGGCGAGATTGCGCTTGTGTCCCAGTGCTTCCAGGTCCGTCAGGATCTGCGAGGCGCGAGCGTTGTCCGGCAGGGTGCCTGGCGTGTTGCTGGCGATGCGGGCCAGCATCAGATGCCCGAGCATCATGTGGTCCGGCAGGCCGGCCTCGCACACCATGGGCAGGTAGACGTTCAGAAGTTGCTCCGCGTGGCCGAGCTCGCCCGCTTCATAGACGGTGGCGGCGTAGAGCAGTCCCGCCCAGGCGTTGCCGCCGGCATGGGATGAAGCATGGGCCGATCCGGTCGTGGACTGCACGGCGAGCCGAAAACGCGCCGTCGCCTGCCTCAGGCGACCCTCGAGCAGGTCGAGGATGCCGTCGGTGGCCTCGGCGTACATGAGGCTGAACGCGCTGGGTGCCCGCCCTTGGGCACGCCGGCCCGCGTCGAGCAGGTGCCGGGCCTCCTGGTAGCGGCCGCGGACGATGGCCGCATTGGCGATCGCATTGACCAGCACGGAGTCCGCGAAGGAGTCCCCCGGCGAGCCGCTGCCCGGATCGGCCTGCGACAGGCGGGTGAGCAACGGGCCCGCACGGGCGTAGGCCTCGTCATGGCGGTCGGACACGGCGAGCAGCGTGGTCTCCAACGCGTCGACCAATCCCCGTGCCACGGGCTCGGTGCAGTCGCGCAGATTGCTGGAAGCGAGCCGCGCCATCACGTCGATGGGGCCGCTCGTCAGGCACAAGGACCAGAGGCCGATCACGTGCACGCGCTCGTGCATCGGCAGCAACTCGGCGGGAATCTCGCCGAGCCAGCGTGCCAGGAGCCGCAGGCGGCCTTCCATCAGCAACGGCAGTGCGGAGGCGTCGAGCAGCCGGAGCGCGCCGTCGAAATCGAGCCCTTCGAGCGCATGATCGATCGCCGGCACCGGCCGTCGCTGGTTCTCGTACCACCGGGCCGCGATGCGGTGGAGTTTTTGTTCGCCTGGATCCCCGGACCGTTTCAACTGGCCACGCAGGAAGTCGGAAAAGAGTGCGTGATAGCGATAGGCGCCGGCTTCGCTGGGGACGGGCGTGATGAAGAGATTGGCCGCCGCCAGCTGTTCGAGCATGGCCGTCGCGTCGACCCCGGGCAGGGTGTCGTCGCAGATGGCCTGGCACAGGCCGGGGCTCAGATGCTTGAGCACGCTGGTATGCAGCAGGAACAGGCGCATCTGCGGCTCCAGCCCGGACAGCACGTCCTCGGCGAGATAGTCCACCAGCGCGAGGTTGGAACCGGAGAAGCGTTCGATCAAGTCGGCGCTTGCGTGCGGCCGATCCAGTGCCAGCGAGGCCAGGCGAAGCGCGGCGGCCCATCCTTCGCTCTTGTCGTGCAGACGTCGAAGCAGTTCGCCGGGCAGGGCGACCTGGCTCGCCGCGAAGAACCGGGTCGTCTCGGCGAGCGAGAAGCGCAGGTGTTCGGCGTCGACTTCGACCAGCTGACCCAGCATGCGCAGGCGGGCCAGCGGCAGCGCCGGTCGAGTGCGCGTGCCCAGAACGAGCCGGCCATTGCGCGGGAGCCGATCGATCAATTGCCCCAGCAGCGAAAGCACGCCCGCGTCGTGGACGGACTCGACGTCGTCGAGGAACAGCACGAAAGGCGATTGAAGGGCGGCGAAGCGATCGATCAGGTCGAGAGCCCATTCGCCCGGCGAAGACGCGGGTATCGAACTCCCGGTGCCGTCGGCCAGGCGCTCCAGCGCCGCCTGCAAGCCGGCGAGGAAGCGCGAACGGTCGTTGTCCTGGGCGTCGAGCGCCAGCCAGGCGGTGGCAATGCCTTGGTCGGCCAGGCGGCTTCGCCACTGTTGCAAGGTCGTGGTCTTGCCGAATCCTGCCGGCGCGCAGACCAGGACGAGGCGCTCCATGGCGGTCTGGCCCAACTTGTCCAGAAGCGCCTCGCGCGCGACCTGGTGCCCTCGCGGCACCGGGGGCGTGAGTTTCGGTTCCAGGATGGTCGGGCGCATGGACAAGGGATTCAGGAGGGCTTCCATCGATGCGGGGTCGCTCGCAATGGGATACGCAGGCGGTGGCCGCGGCTCCCGCCTGGCTGCCGGCGAGCCTTGGCGGCCGATACGAGGCGGGGTAGACGCAAAACTTGCCAATTGAGGTAACTGTATTGTGATATCTTCGTCGACGTCAATCCGCGCGTGCATCAATTCGTGGCGGAGGTGCCCTATGCTGGTGTGCAGGCACTGCATTGAGGCAGCACTTACGGGTTAGTACCGAAGCGCGTTTCCGCTATCCGCTTAATGATATAGATCATTGTGCTGATAACAAATGGCCGGGCATCCTGTTGGCACCGGCGTGACCTTGAAGGTGCTGAGGATGACAACGCAGACCGAATCGCGGTACTACGATCCCGAGGTGGAAACCTTGCCGCGCGACCAGCTGGAGCGACTGCAGGAGTCCCGGATCCTGCAGCTGGCCCCCTACGTCTACCAGCGCGCGCCGCTGATCCGCGAGGTGTGGGACGAGGCGGGCGTCAAGCCGGCCGACATCGGCTCGCTGGCCGACTTCAAGGCCAAGGTGCCGTTCATCGACAAGGACCGGATCCGGCGCTTCCGCGACGAGCACGGTGATCCCTTCGGAGGCCTGTGCTGCGCCGATCCGCCGCACCTCAAGGGCGTCGGCTTCACCACGGGAACCACCGGCGACCCGACGCCGCTGCCGCATTCGGAAAACCACGTTCCCCTGACCGGTCTCAAGCGCGAGATGTGGGAGATGGGCGGCCGGCCGGGCGACTTCCTGCTGTACGCGTTGTTCACGTTCCGCGAGGGCTTCAACGCCGACAAGTTCATGGACATCGGCATCCGCCCGATCACCGTCCAGCACATGCCCTTCGAGGTGCATCACCTCGTGGAGGTCGCGCGGCGCTATCGCCCGACGACCTTCTTCATGCTGTCCACGCCGTTGATCATCGGCCTGCAGCAGTACCAGCAGAAGACCGGCGACGACCTGCGCGAGGCCTTCTCGTCGCTCAAGGGCGTCGTGTTCGGCGGAGAGCCGCTGGGCGGCAGCCTGCGCGCGCTGGTCGAGAGCTGGGGCCTGGAGATCTTCCAGCTCACATCGCTCGGCGACATCTCGACCTGCATGGAGTGCCATGCGCACGATGGCATGCACACCTGGGAAGACCTGGCGCTGGTCGAGCACCTGGATCCGGCCGGCGACCAGCCCGTCGCCGACGGCACCCGGGGCGAGCTGGTGGTGACCGCGCTCGCGGACGATGTCGGCCCGTTGATCCGCTACCGCACCGACGACCTGATCGAATACACGCGCTTGAAGTGCAGCTGCGGCCGCACGCATGGCCGCATGAAGCCGCTGGGCCGCAAGGGCGACGAGATGCTCATCCAGGGCAAGTCCCTGCTGCCGATGGACATCTTCCCGCTGATGCAGAACAACGCCGCGACCCGCACGGCCCTGTTCCAGATGATTCGTCCGCAGCGGGAGGCGGACCTGCTGCGCCTGCGCGTGGGCTACGAACCATCGGAGCTCAGCGGAACCGAGGCGAGCCTGGCGAGCCGCATCGCCGACGACATCCACACGGCCCTCGGGGTTCCGGCGCAGGTTCATCTCGTGCCCAACGCCGACCTGCTCAAGAACGGGCCCCCGAACAAGATTCCTCGCGTGTGCAAGGAGTGAAGGCGATCATGACGACCCAGTCTTCTTCTTCAGTGGCAGAGGCCTACGGGGTTCCTCCGCTCGCCGTTGGCCGCTACTTCGATGCCACGGGCACCTGGCGTCCGATCGCCTATTCCAGCCTGGAGCTCGAGCGCGGGCGCCTGGCCGCGCTGCGCGTGCTGCAGTCCTTCCACTTTCGCACCGGCGGCAACATCATGTTCACGTCGATGTGGGACGAGGGCGCCCAGCTGATGCCGGTGGAGCGCGCGATCATGTCGTACGGCATGGTCGTGATCTCCGCGGACTCCTCGCCGTTCGACGCGGGCCGCGTCGAGTCGATCGCGCGTCGCTTCGAGCTCAAGGGCGCCATGGGCATCACCGCCGCCACGCTCGAGGGCCTGGCACGCATGGGCCACGATCCCGCCAAGGTGTTCGCGGGCATGGTGGTCTGGGCCCGTCCCGGTGCGTACGAGACCTTGAGCGCGATCGCCACGCTCGACGTGCATCGCTGCATGGAACTTGGCCCGGCGTTCGCCATCGAGTGCCACGCGAAGAGCGGCGCGCATCTCGACCGCTTCGAGTGGGACGTCACCGAGGATGGCGGCGAGATCGTGCTGACCAGCCGGCTCGAGCGTTCGGAATCGTTCCAACGCTTCCACACCGGCCACCGCGGCCGCCTGTTGCGCGGCGTCTGCGCCTGCGGCAACGCCGATCCCCGCGTTCTTCTCGATTGATCGACAACTCGTCCAGCAAGGTTTCATGAGCTCCAACGTACTTCCCACCGACGAAGAGCGCACGATGCTGCGCGACAGCCTGCGTGGCCTGCTCGAGCAGCACTGGCCGGCCGAGCATGCAGTGGCCTGGTCCGACGAGGCGCCGCGTCTCGAGGCGCTGGAGCGCCTGCTGGTCGATCAAGGGCTGGCCGGACTGGGCCGGGAGTTGTCCGAAGGTGCGACGCGCGAGATCCTCGTCGTGGCGGAAGAACTGGGCCGCGCCTCGTGTCCGTCGCTGCTGCCCGCGGTCATGGCGGCGCAACGCGTGCTGTCCGTCGAACCGGGCGCGCAGTCCCTGCTCGCACAGGCGGCCAGCGGCGACGCGCGGCCGGCGCTGGCTCTCGGATCATTCGACGGCGACATGCACGCGGGAAGCGTGGCGTGCGACGGCGACCGCCTGACGGGCTGGCTGTCTTTCGTCGAAGGGGCGGCGTCGGCGACTCATTTCCTCGTTCCCGTGGCTGCGACGGACTCGGCACCGGCCGCGCTCGCCGTCGTCGATCGCGCCGCGCAAGGCATCGAGATCCAGGGCACGCCAGGCCTCAGCCAGCCGGCGCTGTCGCGAATCGGCTTTCAGTCGACGCCGGCGACGATCATCGCGGTGCCCTTCGAAAAGCTCGACGACCTGCGGCGCATGGCGCGCCTGGTCGCGTGCGCCCGTGCGTACGGCGCGGCCCGCCGGGCGTTCGACCTGGTCGTCGACCATGCCAAGGAGCGCAAGCAGTTCGGCCAGCCCATCGGCCGCTTCCAGGCGATCCAGCACAAGCTGTCCAACGTGCTGATCCAGCTGGACGGCGTTCGCCTCACCCTGGACAACGCCGCGCTGAGCCAGGACCAGGGAAGCACCGACTGGCGATTCTTTGCCGCCGCGGCCTGTGCCTTCGCGAGCCCGGCGCTGCGCGACGCGATGCTCCAGATCCACCATACCTTCGGTGCCATCGGCTATTCCGAGGAGCATGAGGCGCCGCGGCACTTCCGTCGCGTGCATGCTGACGTGACTCGCTTCGGCGGCGTGCGCCGCGCCCGCGAGGATGCGGCCGCGCTGCTGCTGGACGGCGAGGGCCGCACGCTGCCCCAGTACGATCTTGGCGCGGCCGGCAATGCCTTTCGCGCGGAGGTTCGCGAGTGGCTGTCGCAGCGTTGGGCCGCGGTCTACAAATCTGCCCACGAAGCGCGCCCCTTCCATGAACGGCGCGCCGTTCCCGCGTTCAGCGCCGAGCTGGGCGAGAAGGGCTGGCTCGCACTGAGCTGGCCGAAGGAAGCGGGCGGCCAGGCGCGCACTCCGCTCGAGCAGCTCGCCTTTGCCGAGGAGTTCCAGATTGCCGGCGTTCCGAAGCCAGGCGGCGAGATCCAGGCGCATGCCTTGATGCGCTATGGCACGCCCGAGCAGAAGGCGGAGTACCTGCCCCGGATCCGCGCCGGCACGATCCGGTTCTGCCTCGGCTACAGCGAACCCGGATCGGGTTCCGATCTGGCGTCGCTGTCGACCAGTGCCGTTCGCGACGGTGACGACTGGGTCATCAACGGACAGAAGCTCTGGACGACCTTTGCCGAGGATGCGGACTACATGTGGCTCGCCGCACGGACCGATCCGCAGGCGACGCCGCCCCACGCGGGCATCAGCGTCTTCATCGTGCCGATGAAGACCCCGGGCATCACGATCCGGCCTTCGATGGCGCTCTACGGCCACACGTTCTGCACCGAGTTCCTGGACAACGTCCGCGTGCCCGCCAGCGCGCTCGTCGGCCAAGTCAATGTAGGCTGGAAGATCATCACCGCGGCGCTGGCCACCGAGCGTGTCCAGATGGGCGGCTTCGTTGCACACGTCTGCGCGAACTTCGAGCGGATGCTGGTCGAGATTCGCCGCCAGCCCGGGTTGCGCGACAGCAGCGCCGTCCGCGAGCGCGTGGGCGAACTGGCGGCCGACATCGAAGTCGCGCGCCAGTTGCTGGCGCAAAGCGTCTCGATGGTCGAGCGCGGCCAGGTGCCGGTGCACGAGGCCGCGATGAGCAAGACCTTCACCGGCGAGTTGATGGAGCGGGTCGGCGAAGCCGCGCTCGACCTGCTGGGTGCGGGCGCGGCGCTGGGCGAAGGCGCCGAAGGCGCGCTGACCAATGGCCGGCTCGAACAGATGTTGCGCCAGGCCATCATGATGGTGATCGGCGGCGGCACGGCCGAAATCCAGCGAACGTTGATCGCGCAGCGCGGGCTCGGCCTGCCTCGTTGAGGCACGCGGCGTATCGACGAATCGACGCGCCGCGGGCTCTCAGATGCCGGCGCGGCCCGACGACATCCCGGGCGCGTGGAACTCGCCATCCTGGCCCTGGACCCAGCCGCGGTACAGGCCTTCCTGCGCCATCGTGAGGACGAGCCGGCCCTCGCGATCGTAGAGTTGCCCGGTGGTCAAGCCGCGGGAAGAGCCGCCGAAGGGACTCGCGGCGTCGACCAGCAACCATTCCTGAGGGCGCGCCGCCCCGTGGAACCAGACGGTGTGGTTGAGGCTGGCCACGTACAGGCCGCTGCCGAACATGCTGTCCAGGTGCGGCGCCATCGAGGTGAGCGGGAACCAGTAGTCGGACAGGTAGCCGAGAACGGCCTGGTGCAACGCGGCATTCTCGGGCAGTGCCGTCTTGACGCGGATCCAGTATTGAAAACGTGCAGCGGGATTGCGGTCGAAGAGAAATGCCTCGGGGTCCAACGGGCGCAGATCCAGGATGCGCGATCCGCCCACGCGGCGACGCGCCGCTTCCGGAACCCGGTGTGCATTGCGCTCCATCACCTCGCGAAACGTGGGCAGGCTGTCGGGATCGGGCACGTGCGCGGGCGGGCTCGCCTGGTGCTGCGGGCCCGCCTCGCCACGATGGAACGAGGCGGTGGCACTGATGACCATGCGGTCTCCCTGCGTGCCGACCACTTGCTGCACCAGGAAGCTTCGGCCGCGCATCAGGTTGCGCACCTCGTAGCGCATCGGCGTGTCGGGCATCCCGGGTCGCAGGAAGTTGATCTGCATGCTGTGCGCGGGCATGTCGGGGGGGACGTCATGCTGGGCAGCGGTCAGCGCCTGTCCCACCAGTTGACCACCGAATACCGCGCCATTGGCGTTCAGGTGAGCATGCGGGCTGTAGAGTGCGCCGTCCTCGCCTGGATGCAGCGTGAACAGCACGGACAGGTCGCTGCGATCCCAGCCTGCACCGCTGCCCAGGTCCGGCACGACGGTGTTGAAGCGCTCGGTCGCGGCGGCACCGGTTTCGTCGGCGGATTGCGGTTCGTCGGGCATGGAATCGTCGCGCGGAGGGTGTTTTGAGAAGTATATTAATGATATAGCTGATTGAGGCAGTTGCATCTTGCATTCTGGAACTCCATGATCCCGACTTCGACCCAGGATTCCGCCTCGGCGACAGCGCCCGAAGCGAGCGCGCGATGGCGCGCGCAGGGCTTGCACGGCGACATGAACCTCGGCGCCGCATTCGAAGCCGCGGCGCACGAAAGCCCATCCGCCAGGCTGGTGTTGGCCGCAAACGAAGGGCCGGCGACGCTGACGCTCGGCGAGTTCCACGAGCGCGGCCTGGCGCTGGCGCAGGCCTTGCGCGCGTTGGGCGTCCGCGCGGGCGACACGCTGGCGGTCCAGTTGCCCAACTGCCTCGAAGGCATATGGCTGCTGCGCGCGGCAGCGGCGCTCGGCGCGGTGTTCCTGCCTATCGTCCCGATCTATGGCGCCAATGAGCTGCGCCACATCCTTCGCGACTCGCATGCGCGGTGCCTCGTCGTTCCTGCGCAAGTCCGATCCGGTTCGGCCGCCGACCTGCTTGCCGACATCGGACCGCTCCCCAACTTGCTGCGCGCCATCGTCCTGGATGCCGACGACGTGGCGGTCGACCGGCGATGGATGCGCTGGACAGACCTGCTGGCGCAGGCCGATGCCGCAGGACCGCTTCTGGAGCCCAGCCCCGTCGGCGCCGATGATCCCGCGCTGCTGATCTATACCTCCGGCACGACCGCGGCGCCCAAAGGCGTCCTGCACAGCGCCAATACATTGATCGCCGAGAACCGCTCGGTGGCGCTGCGCCGGGACAATGCGTTGACGCCGCAATTGTCACCTTGGCCCACAGGCCACATTGCCGGCCTGGTCGTGCTGCTTCAATACGCCTTGCTCGGACGACCGACGGTCTTGATGCAAAGCTGGGATCCCGTGCGGGCCGCGAATCTGGTGGCCCGGCACCGCATCGTCGCAAGTTCCGGCACGCCGTATCACCTGGCCGCCTTGCTGGACGCCGCGGATGCGCACGGCATCGATCTCGACTCCCTGCGCGACTACCTCAGCGGCGCGGCCAGCGTGCCGACGAGCCTGGTGCAACGGTGCGTGACGCGTGGCATCGGCATCTACCGCGCCTATGGGCTGTCGGAGCACCCGACCGTGACCGTCGGGAGCCCGCAGGACCCGTTGGAGAGCCGCCTGCACACCGAGGGCCTGCTGACCCTGGGCAACGAGATCCGTTTCGTCGACGATGCGGGCCAGGATGTGCCGCCGGGGCAGGACGGCGAGTTGGCCTGCCGGGGGCCCGAACGCTTCCTGGGATACCGCGATCCCGCGCTGAACGCCGGTGCGTTCCTGGCCGGCGGCTGGTTTCTCACCGGCGACGTGGGCCACATGGATGCGCAGGGCTTCCTGCACCTGACCGATCGCAAGAAGGACATCGTCAACCGGGGCGGCGAGAAGATCGCGTCGCGCGAGGTCGAGGAAGCGATGCTGCTGATTCCCGGCATCGCCGATGCGGCGGTGGTGGCCGCGGCCGACGCGCGATTGGGAGAGCGGGTCTGTGTCTTCGCCGTCGGCCCCGCGGCCGCGACCCTCGATCTGCCGACGATCGCCGCACACTTCCAACGGCTGGGCAAGGCCAGGCAGAAG
>FTIP01001385.1_pt3 | contig 29033 bp, 19 predicted proteins | sample 1658301 | NCBI WGS metagenome assembly FTIP01 (sample SAMEA3914813, study PRJEB12502) | metagenome | biome: forest; material: soil | place: Canada | collected 2011-07-07 | depth 0.3 m
CTGGACCGTGGCCGGCCCCTTGTTGATGTCGATGGTCTCGATGGCGTTGAAGCTGAACGGAGCGCCGTAGCCGTTGGACGTGAAGCTGTCGCGCATGCCGTTGATGAAGACGTCCGCGTACTGACCGCGGATGCGCGGCACGTTGGGGACGCCGAAGGAGGAGTCGGTGTAGGCGCTGGACGTGAGGTACGAGAAGCCCTCGGGGTTCTTGACGTTGAGTGCTTCGAGTTGCGCGGTCGACAGGATGGTGTTGTTGCGCGGCGTGTCGAGCACCCCCAGGTCCATGCCGAAGGCGGATGACGAGGTCACCGTCGTAGGCAGGACCAGCTCGCCGCGCTTGATTCCGTTGATCACCACCTGCTGGGACGGCAACTCGCTTGCCGCTGCGGCAGCCGATGCCGGGGCGGTGGGGGCCGGGGCCTTGCCCGAGGCGGCATCCGCCTGTGCGAATGCCGGCGTGGACCCGAACACCACGAGAAGCGGAACCGTGATGGCGAACTGTGTCTTGACTGTCATTGCGCGAACCCGTGGTTTCTCGTTGATATGAAGTGCCGCGCTCGGCGTTGCATGGCATGCGCGGCGCAGGCGGTACCGAACTGCCGGATCGAGACGTTTCGAATGCGGGTAGCGATCTGACGTCCCGGGAACATACGTCGCGAATGCACGATCCGTGCCTCATGAAGTGCTCGACGATATGTTGCGGACAATGAATGGGCATATTGGTTCGTGGATGGAACCAATCTGGTTTGCGATATGTCCTCGCGCGCCTTCATATGCACTGCATGGCGCGCTCACCGCAAGTTGTTTGTTGCTGCACCTCACCAGTGCTGCGCGCACTGTCCTGCTTCATGATTTCTGCATCGCAGAACCTTGCGAGTGCATTGGCCGATCGCGTAGCTGAGCGCAAGCTTTCGAGGAAGGTACCTCGTTCGCCCCGAGTGCTACCGGTGGTGTGGCGCCGTCGCATCTACTGTGACCGTCGACCGCGTCAACTGGGGGTATTGGAAGCCTGCAGTTGCGCGAGGCGCCTGACCCTCAACCGCAGGGCGCTGAACTTCGCATCCGAGTGAGGGCGAGCGGCATCAACTTCGCGGATATTCTGGCCCGCAAGGGCCTCTATCCAGATGCTCCGAAACTGCCGGCCGTTGTCGGCTACGAGGTCTCGGGCGTCGTGGATGCCGCAGGGCCGCATGCGCAATCCGGCTGGGTCGGCAAACAGGTGCTTGCCCTCACTCGGTTCGGCGGCTATGCCGACACCGTTGTCGTGTCGCAGGCGCAGGTCTTTGAGAAGCCCGTTGCGCTGGACTTCGAACAAGCGGCGGCGATCCCGGTCAACTATCTGACGGCCTGGCAGCTACTGGTCGTGATGGGCGCGCTAAAGCCCGAAGAAAAGGTGTTGATCCACAACGCGGGCGGCGGGGTGGGGCTGGCTGCGATCGACATCGCGCGCCACATCGGCGCCACGATCCTCGGCACCGCAAGTGCCGGCAAGCACAAGTTCCTGAAGGAGCGAGGGTTGCACGAGGCGATCGACTACACCCGGCTCGATTGGACGCGCGAAGTGGCGCGGCTGACCGAGGGGCGCGGCGTCGAGCTCATCACGGATCCGCTGGGCGGGGCGGAGTGGAAGAAGAGCTACCGCGCCCTGCGCTCCACGGGTCGGCTTGGAATGTTCGGCGCCTCCACCGTGACCGAGTCGCGCCTGCCTGGCTTGCTCAAGCTGCTCGGGGTCGGACTGGGCATGCCCTGGTTCAACCCGGTGGCCCTGATGAACCAGAATCGATCCGTCTACGGCGTCAACCTTGGACACCTGTGGGACGAACCGCTGAAGATCCGAGGCTGGATGAACGCGTTGCTGGATGGCGTGGAAGCCGGCTGGCTGCGCCCACACGTGGACCGGGTCTTTCCGCTCGCCCAGGTGGGCGACGCGCAGGCCTACATCGAGGCGCGCAAGAATATCGGCAAGGTCGTCCTCTCGATTTGATTCGACGCTGCTTTGGTTTACTGGCTTGGCCGCGGCCTCCGAGGACGCATGTCGGCCACTTGCTGCCGGCCGCGAACGGCAGCTTCGGAGCGCCTTTGTCAGGAGGCCTTCGTCCCGCTCCAGGACCAGCGCGACCGCAAAGAGAGGCGCGAGGGCGGGCGCCGATGAGTTCGCCTGAACTCATGCGTGCGCTCCGCGCAGGCGACGCCAGCGATTGCGTCGGGTGTCCGGCGCAAGCGATGCACCGTCCGTCATCCTCGCATGGATCTCTTCGACCGATCGCAGGGACTGTTTAGGGCGCCCCATGCTCTCAGACCTCAATGACAGCCAGCATGCTCTCGCGGAGTCGAACCGTCCTTCGAGGCGGGCGGCTTTCGGGCAGAAGCTTGAGAGTACAGTTCCATGTTAGGGATTGAGTTGCGACGCAATAGAGATCGTCAAGCAGGCACATGTCTGCCAGAGGCGACTAGTGTCGATATCCGCGGCCTCCGGAGGCCCAAAGCGCAAATGCCAAATATTGCTACCGTTTTCAAAGCTGAGATCACCAGGCTTGCTCGCAAGGAGATGCGCGAAAGCAGCGACGGCCTGAAAAAGACTGTCGCTGCGCAGCGCGCCGAAATCGCGAGCCTCAAACGCCGCCTCCAGGAGTTGGAGGGAGTGGTCAAGAAGCTGGCTAAGGGATCGAGCGCCGTTGCGGCTCGGCGTGGCGCGCCGGCTTCGAGTGAGTCAGGCGAGTCAAACGGTACTGGGCTGCGCTTTCGAGCAAAGGGAATGGCGGCCAACAGAAAGCGGCTCGGCCTATCGGCAGCCGACTTTGGACTCCTCGTTGGTGCGACGGGCCAGTCCGTCTACGCATGGGAGTCAGGCAAGGCGAAGCCGAGGCCCGAGGCGTTAGCAGCCATCGCGTCTTTGCGGGGCATAGGCAAGCTTGAAGCCGAGGCCAAGCTGGCTGCCGCCAAGGGGCGGTAGCCACCCTGGCAGCGGCGCCGGCATTGGGCTGCCACCGGCCACAACCGGTCAGCCGCGGCCGTCTGCTTTTCGGAAGGCTATGCAGAGACTCCTCATCACTGCCAAGGTTGATCCATGACCCAGCCTTCCGCCACGGTCAGGCCACATTCACCGCCGGCGGCGTCGGCGGCTTCGCATGCACGACGCCATCGGTTGGGACTGGGATTGTCTTGCCACCGTTGGCGACGAGTTCGGGCATGGGCTGAGCAAGCGCTCCCGGCCATGGGGGTGGCGGCACCGGTTGGGGCGTCGGCTTTGGCGGAGCCGGTTGGACAATGGGCGCGCCGAACGAAGGCGGCAAGGGCCGTGTCGAGGCCGCACTCACGCGATGGGCGAGTGACGGGGCCTGATCGACCCGCGTGATCCCCATGGGCGGCAAGCCAAAAAGGTCGATTACCGTTTTGGGAATACTCGCGTGCGAATGCCAGGCGTTGTCAATGCCCTGCTCGACCGGGCCGCCGAACATGATCAAAGGGATTCGACTGCCGCCGAGAACCTGGAACCCGTTTGGATGCAGCGCATCGGGCACCGTCTCCAGGCATGGCACGGCGACATGGTCCGCGTAGCCGCCCCAGTCGTCCCAGGTGAGGATGAACACCGTCTCGGCCCAGCCGCCACCTTGCACAACCGCATCCACCCGTTCCTGGATCAGTTGCTGTCCTCGTGCGATGTACTGGGGATCTGGCTTTTGCGGTGGATGCTCGTCGAACCCGGAGGGAGCCCACGCGTAGACGAGTTGCGGGAGCGTGCCGGCTTTGGCCATCGAGATGAAATCGCCGACCTGCGTATGAATCTGCTTTTTGGCTGACGATGTCGTGAGCTCTTTGTAAAACTTCAGTGGATAGTCGTCTGTGTCCAGGAAGGCTGCCCAGGTCACTCCATGCGTTTGAGCGTGCATGAAGATGCTGGGCAAATCCCAGATCGGACCGCCTGGACCAAATGGCGGATTCTTCAGGGTCGGGGTCTGCCCGCCGACGGCGAGCATGTGCCCCGGCGTCGAGTTCGTGCCGAGACCAAAGTGGTGATCGCAAAAGGTGAACGTCTTGGCGAGCCAGGAGTAGTAGGGAATGACCGCATCGTTATCGATCTGAGCAGCCAGCGCCGGATAGTCCCCCATCTCGTAGTGCACCCACGCCGACCGGTCATGCGGCTGATCGTGGTCAGGTGGTGCAGCCAGAAGACCGCCACTGTTTCTCACCTCGGCCCCCCAAGCCGCCAGCGTCGGGAAGTAGAAGTCAGTCGTCTTGTTTTCCTGCATGAACACGACGACGCGAAGATTGGACGGTGGCTTGCCCTGGTGGCTTGTCATATCAACTCCTTTGGGAACCGCGGCAAACCTAAGAGGCTTGCCGGCGCGGTCGTGCACCAGTATCAAAGTCGAATGCGACAACAGCAAGACGACGATTGTGGGATGGGGCCGCGGTAAACGGCAGATCCGCGTGGCCTGCAGTCGAGCTTCAGCAAGCTGAAGCTTGGCTCCGACGAGGCGTTGTCTGACAGCCCGGCGGCGAGTCGCTGCGTTGTATGAGAACGATCGGCGTGGCAGGTGGTGAGCGTCCAGCTCTTGGGCAACTCGACAACTGGGTCACTCGACAAACCTGGCTTGATTCGCAGAGGACATGACATGAAGAATCGTCAACACCATCCCGCCCAACGTCCCGCCCGGGCAGTCGTTGCGTTGGCCATCGCCTCGCTGTTTACTGCGTTGACGACGTTGCCCGCCCAGGCGCAATACGCGGGTGAGGTTCGAGTCGAGAGCAACGACGCTGGGTGGCTCTACGACCTTGGCACGGTCATCAGCATCTTTGTCGACGCGCCGCTGGAGGAGCCCGAACCAGTGGCGATCGGTTGGGCGCCGCCCCCCATGCTGGTGGAAGACCTCCCGCCGCCGCCGGAGCCAGATGCGGTCTGGACCGGTGGCTATTGGACCTGGCAAGGCGACTGGGTATGGTGCGCGGGCCGTTGGATGGTGCCGCCGCGTCCGCAATACGTCTGGGTTCAACCGTACTACGAGCACCGGGATGAGCGCGTCATCTTCCTGCCTGGCTACTGGTCTCGGCCCGATGTCGAGTTCGTGGCACCGTCCTATGACCGTCCGATTGCCTGGGCCTACGTGGGTGCGAATGTCGTCGTCGGGCCACCGCCGATGGGCCCGTCGGGAATCTTCATCCCGCCGCCGCCGGGCTCACGCCCCGGCATCATCATCCCCGCTCCGGTGGGAACCCCTCCGGCAGTCGTCGTGAGCGCGCCGCCCGTGATGAACGTCGGCATGAGCATTCACGGCAACCTGAACATCAATAGCCACAACACGGTCATCAACGACAACCGCGTCACGAACTACAACGTCACGAACGTGCGCAACGTGACCAACGTCGTGATTCAGGCTCCCGCCGGAGCCACGGCCAACGGACGCGCCTTCGAGGCGACCGTGCCCCACCAAGCCCATCTGGCGGCGGCGCAACAGCCCGTCGTGTCGGTGCGCGCACCGATTCCCGCCTCGCGCACCGCTGTGCAGGCGTACGTGCCCGGCCGCGCTGTTGCCGCGTTGCCTGCGCCGCAGCACGTGCAAGGCTTGCCGACCGTGCCGTCACATCCGGTCGCCGCGCTGTCGCAGGCGCAGCGAGGCCAGATGGCGCATGCGCCAATCGTGCCGGCACCGCACGTGGCCGCACCCACTACGGAAGCCGGGCCGAAGCCCGCGATCACCGCTGGCGCTCTGACGCCGACGCGGCCGGAGCAAGGCAGATCGGTTGAGCAAGCCCAACCACGAGGTGCGCTGGCGGGCGAATTGAAGCAACCGAGCTTGCAGAGCGCCGAGCAACAACGCCAACACGCGCAGGAGCAAGCCGCTCAACAACGGGCGCAAGTCGACGCGCAAACGCGTCAACGTGCGCAGCAACAAGCTGAGCAACAACGTGTCCTAGGCGAGGAGCGCGCTCAGCAGGCCCAGCAACAGCAGCGCGCTCAGGCGGAAGCGCGTCTGCGCGAACAACAGCAAGCACAGCAGCAGCGGGCTCAGGGTGAGGAGCAGGCGCGGCAACGCGAGCAACAACAGGCGCAGCAACAGCGTGCCCAGGCCGATGCTCGCGCTCAACAAGCCCAGCAACAACAGCGCGCTCAGGCGGAAGCGCAGGCGCAGCAGCGCGAGCAGCAACAAGCGCAGCAGCAGCGTGCCCAGGCAGATGCGCGCGCACATCAAGCCGAGCAACAGCAGCGTGCACAAGCGCAGGCGCAGGCGCAGCAGCGTGAGCAGCAACAGGCACAGCAACGAGCACAGCAAGCTCAGCAACAGCAGAGGGCTCAGGCAGAGGAACAGGCGCGGCAACGGGCACAGCAACCGTCACAAGCACCCCGTCCCACGGAAGCCGAGGCACACGGTCGCCCTGTTCCGCATGCTAGCGGCCCCGCAAATGGACACCCGACTCCAGAGGAGGAGCGCACGCGATAGGGCCAAGGCGGCTGAGTTCGAGGCGCTGGCCTCGCAGCCCTTGTCGGCGTGCAGCTTGTCCGGCCAGCGACGAGGTCTGCCACGCAGACGGCGTCGAATGCCGAATCGATGGCTTTCCGCGATCTATTGATCACCCCTAGATCGAGCGCCGACGTTCCCCTAGTTCGGACCGCCATGCGCATTGTGACGGCGACCTCCGAGGCCTATGGTTGGCGGGCCGGAGATTCCGGTGATCTCCTCCGCCGGTTGAGGTCAACGACAGCAGGGAGAGCCCACATGTCAATTCAACGAAGCGAACTGCAGAACGAAGTTGCGCGTGCCTTGGTGGAATCCAAAGCCATCGATTTCGAGGCAGTCGGAAAGGTACTGAGCAAGTACGGCGCGCGCGCGGCGCTGAGCGGCGACACCATCGGTGCCATCCTCGGCAGGAAGTGCATCGACATCTGCATTCCGCCGGAACCGTACCTGATCAACGCGGGCGAGATTGGCGCGAAGGTCGGCCAGGAACGCTGACCTTCAGCCTGCTGCACCCGATGACGACAACGGCTCCGGAACGGCTGGCGGACGACCTCACACGGCAGGTCGTCCGTGCGCTCGAGTTCGCGGGCCGTGTCGTGGACGACCTGGAATGCACCAGTACCGTTCGAGGTGAAACGCCCAGCACTTCCGTGTTCGGTGCCAGCCCGAGCGGCCTTGCGGCCAAGGTTGTCGCGGAAACGGCCATGCTGCTCTATGCGGTCGCACACCTGCGAGCGACACGGCGCGAAGTCGACTCCGCCGTCGGATCGCTGGCCGAGCGACTAATTCCGCTGGCGCGCAGCGCGGACGTTCAGGCCGCGCTATGCATGGATCCATCGCACTCGCTAGATCTTGCGATGAGCCACGTCCTACTCGACAACCTCGGCCACCGGGACTCGCCCTTCGACGAGTTGCTGAAAGTCAGCTTGCGAACGGGTCGCGAAATGCGGCCGGAGCAATTGCCTCATCGGAGGCTGGAGCACGAATGGCTCGAGCGGATCTGGCCTTGGGGCGTGCCCTCAAAGAAGATGCAGACATCGGCGCTTGCCGCATCGTCCCTGGGCCGGCCGTTGAACGTCCTGCAAGCCGATCGTGCCGACATCTACGCGTTCACTCACGCCGTTCTCTACGCGAGCGATGTGGGACGCCGACCACTTGTCACATCGCGGCGTCGCGCGGAGATCGGGGCAGACGCCGCAGCCGTTCTGGGGTTCGCGCTGGATACCCAGGATCACGATCTGACCGCGGAGGTGTTGTGGACGTGGCCCATGCTCGGCCTGCGGTGGCAGCCGGGCGCACGCCTAGCGCTGGAAAGACTGGTCGACGTGCAGGATGCCCTTGGGTTCCTGCCGGGGAGGGGATTTGATTCCAAGCGCACGACGGGCGTATCGCGCGAGCAGGCCGAACGACACATCCGTTCAAGTTGCTATCACGCCACTTATGTATTCGGCTTCCTTTGCGCTGCAGCACTGAGGCCGAACCGCCTGCCGTCATCATCGCCGCGCCGGCGGAGGCCAGGCCATCGCGTACGGGAACGTTCCGGTGCCGGGGCGGCAATGCTGACCCTGCTAGACATGGAAGACGCGCCGAATCCATGGTGCGCGGGACTTGCCCTGCAAGGGGTCGAGCGCCAAGACGATCTTGCGCCACTATTGCTGTCGGTAGCGTTGCGGCGCGCCGCCGAGAAGGGTGACCTCGGTGCCATCAGAAGCACGTTGCGAGCTGCGCAGGCGTACCGGCTGGAGGATGGCCCGGCCCCTACGCAGGCGGCACACCTCCTGATGCGCGGACAGACGCTCGCGCGAGCGCTGCCGAGCCGTGAAGATGCGGCAAGCGGTGCGACGGGTTGCGATATCAGAGGCAATCGCGCTGTTGCGTAGTGTGGCGCGGAAGTCCTCACTCGAGCCGAACGCCTATCAGTCCTTGAAGTTCGGCTCCGCCGCGGCGCCTGCCGCCACGCCATCGGCCACAACCTGCCGGCCGCGCATGCCTGCTATCGGGAAGTGCGAAGTTTATGTGCGAGCGCTGCTTCGCCAGCTTCGCTCCGGCGGGCAAACGCGAGGGAAGCGCGCTCGCGCCCGAGGGCGATGAGTTCTTCGGCCTTCCAGAACTCGAAGAACCCGCAGGCGTTTCGAGGAATCTCGATGAGCACATCCGGCGAGTAGGCAGACATGCGCAAGGTTGCGATGGTGTCTTGCATCGCCTGCATCGAGACCATGGCCACGTTCATCATCCCGCGCGACGGCTCTTTCGCCTTTCGCGCCGGACGCATGGAGTCGATGAACTTCAGGATGCGGCTTCGGTAGCCGTTGTTGCCGATCAGCGATTCGCTCTGCATTGGCAGAACTCGTGTTTCGGCCGGGCCACTCAGGTCGACAGCGATGGTCAGGTCCGTGGCATCTTCCAGCGTCGGCGCGATGGGTACCGGGTTGACGACGGCGCCATCGACCAACAGGCGGGCGCCGTGTCTGAAGGGCGTAAACACCAGGGGCGTCGCCATGGATGCGCGGATGGCGTCGAAGAGGTTGCCTTCTCGCAGCCAGATTTCCTCTCCCGACTCGAGGTCTGTCGCCACGGCAGTGAACGAGATCGGCAAGTCCTCGATGCTGCAGTCACCGACTAGTTGGCGAAGCACGCTGATGATTCGCTCGCCCTTGAACAGCCCGGGGCTTCCGATAGTGGGATCGAGCAACCGAAGGACATGCATCCGCTCCAGGGCCAGAACCCACTCCGCGTAGACCTCGAGCTTTCTCGTGGCATATATGCCGCCCACGAGCGCTCCCATCGACGAACCCGAAATCGATCGGATGTCATAGCCATTCTCGGTCAGCCACTGGATCACGCCGATGTGCGCCAGGCCGCGGGCGCCGCCACTGCCAAGCACCAGGGAAACGGTGGTCGAATTCTCATGCATAAGAGAAGAACAGGCAGGGGTGTCCGCCTGTTGTTGGAAGTAGCCGATTCCATTCCGAGCGCGCGACCGCGGTCGCACATTGTGTTCCGGGTCGAGCGCTGACGGGGGCCGAGGGACATATCGGCTGTAGCCGGCCATACCGGGAAGCGACCTTCGGCGCGGACTTCGCTTGTCGCCTGCTTGTTGGCCAGCGGCCGAGGACCGCAAGTGTCGGGTTTCTGGCCGCGACTCCGTCATATCAGAAAAGACCGGGTCCGGCCAGGAGTTGCCGTTCGCGAATGTCTGCATTCGTGACACGCAGCGTGATGGAGTCGGAAGCCTTCCACGCCACAACGAGTTGCCAGTAACGCCGTTATAGACTGCGCGATCGGCTCGTCTTGCGAACTCCCCCATGCATTTTCAATGGCTCGTTCTTGGCATCGTCTTGCTGGCGCTATCGGCGGACGGTCTCATCGTGTGGCCGAACTTCGCTCGGCGAGTCACGGTCGATGCCACGAGGGCCAGGTGGACGTTATGGTCACAATGGATGTTGATGCTTTGGGGCTGCTCGGCTCTCGTGTTGGCTCTCTGGATCGCGCGGGACGAGTCGATGTCCGAGCTTGGGCTGAACGTTCCGACCGGATGGCGACTCTGGGCGCCCGTCGTCCTGATCGTTGCCGTCGTCGTTGCCCAGACTCTTGTTGCGGTCAAGATCTCCCGCCTTCCGCGCCCGATGCCAAAGCTCAGCGCACAGCTCGGAAGTACCGCCCTCATCATGCCGCGCAAGGCCTCGGAGCTTCCTGCATGGTTCGGCATGTCCGTGAGCGCCGGATTTTGCGAGGAACTGCTGTTTCGCGGATTTCTGATCTGGATCCTTCAGCCCGTGGCCGGCTGGTGGGTGGCGGCGATCATCTCCCTCGCGGTGTTCGCGGCGGTGCACGCCTATCAAGGCGCGACAGGGATGATTCGGAGCGCGACGCTCGGCGCCGCTTTGACGGTCATGGTCATGGTGACCCACTCCCTCTGGCCGGCAATCGTTCTGCATTCGGTACTGGACTGGATGGGTGGACTGACCGGCTGGCTCATCTTGCGCGATTCCATGAATTCGGCTCGGGAGAATGAGGGCATTGACGCCGCATTGGCCGAGTAGATGCTCCTCCAAGACGATGAAGGGCCGCTATCGGGGCCGTCCTTCCCGACGCGCTCGGAAATCTTGCCTCAGCGCGCCTACGAAAGGCAGGTTTCCGGCGGCGAGTTCGCCCCCCTCCTTATCAAAGGTCGAGAGCTTGTTTCCTGGGCTGGCCTTGGGCTGCATTGGAGACGTCCTCCCAGGATTCCCAAACGGCAAGACGCTCAGCATAGGCGGCGCGAGCCACCGGCAGCCCTTCGGTACCAAGGAAGAAGCGTAGCGGCGGCTGTTCCGAATCCACGACCCTGAACAGGGACGCCGAGGTCGCACCGGGATCGCCGAAATTCGTGCTTGCGGCGCCGGCGAACACTTGTGCTCGCGTCTCCGCATAGGCGTCGATGCCCATGGCGAGCTTCAGCGACGACTGGCTCGAAAAGTCTGTCGCGTATGGGCCAGGCTCCAGGAGCGTGACCTTGATGCCGAACTGCGCGACTTCCTTCGAAAGGCTCTCGTGGAACGCTTCGAACGCCCATTTGGAAGCGTGATAGAAGCCGGTGATCGGGGCGGCATAGACCCCCGCAACGCTCGAGACGCCGATGATATGGCCGCCCTGCTGTGCACGCAGAAGCGGAAGGGCTGCTTGGATAACGGTAAGAGGGCCGAAAACATTGGTGTCGAACTCGGCGCGAACCTCGGCCTCGCTCGCTTCCTCGATCGCGCCGACGAGCGCATAGCCGGCATTGTTCAAGACGATATCCAGACGGCCGAAATGCGCGTGCGCCGTCGCAACGACTTCGGCAACCTGATCGCGGTTGGTCACGTCGAGTACCAAAGGCAGGACGGCATCGCCGAACACATCGGCAAGGGGCGTGATGTCGGCCAGCGATCGCGCCGTTGCGACAACCTTGTCACCTCGCTTAAGAGCGTCTTCTGCCCAGATGCGGCCAAAACCGCGTGAGGCACCCGTAATAAACCAGATTTTTTCCGACATGTGATCACCTTTTCTATTTGAAGAGAGGGTAGTAGTTGCGGCGCGATACCGCGCCGTGTTTGAAGTCAGGCCGCCGGGAGGCCGGGATCGATCCCCGTCATCGTCACCGAGGCCTCCCACAGCCGCTTCGCGAGCGCTGGATCTTCGGCATGCGGCGCACGCTTTGCTTCGCCCGCGACCCCACGAATTCCGGCAAAGCCGGTGGGACCGTAATAGCCTCCCGGCTTCACCTTGCCGGTCGCAGCCAGAAGTGCCGGCCACGCGCCCTTGTCGGCGCTATTGAGCAAGAGGCCGACGATTGGGCCCACGATCTGGATCAGCCCCATGTGACGGCCCAGACTTGTGGCGGCGACTCCGGGGTGGGCGCCGATCGCCGTGACGGGTGACTTCGCCGCCCGCAGGCGACGATCCAGTTCGAAGAAGAACAGCGCGTTCGCCAGCTTGCTGGCGCCGTAGCGCTCGGTCTTGACATAGCTCCTGTCGGCGTTGAGGTCGTCCCAGTCGATCTTGGCCTTCAAGTGCGCAACGCTCGACGTCACGACTACGCGCGACCCCGGTGTCTCGGCGAGCTTGGGGAGCAGCAGATTGGTCAGCGCGAAGACACCGAGATGATTGACGCCGAACTGCAGTTCGAACCGCTGCTTCGTCCGCATCAGCGGGGGATTCATGACGCCGGCATTGTTGATGAGCGCATCGATCCTTGGCTCCTTCGCGGCGATTTCGGCTGCGGTGCGAACGCTGTCGAGGTCACCGAGGTCCAGCGGCAGCCAGACGAGATCGGCGTTCGGCGCGATCCGCTTGATCCGCGCGATGGCATCCTGCGCCCTTGTCTGCTCGCGGCAGCCCAGCAGGACGCGCGCGCCCCTGGCGGCAAGCACTCGCGCGATTTCAAACCCCACGCCTGCGTTGGCGCCGGTGACGATGAAGGTTTTTCCCGTCTGTTTGGGGACGTTGGCTTCGGTGAAGCCCTTGCTCTTGGACATTTTCGATCCTTACCGTTGTGTGTGGCCCGCAGCGTGGACGGTCACGGTTTGCTTGCTCAGGTGCTTGCTGCTGGCGCGGTGAGCAGTTCGGGTGCTGGTGAGGACGCTACGCAGCTTGGCGGCCTGCTGGTCGATGGCCTGTGGGCCGTTGCCGGTGAGCAGCCGCACGGACGGCTCGTAGGCCAGTAGCGGGGCGGCGATGTTGAGGGAGGTCGCGAGTTTGAAGCCGGCTTCCTTGATGGCCTTGTCGACGAAGTAGGAGAGTCGTGTCTTCTTCCCTGGGACGCGTGGGTAGAGGAACCGCAGCGCGAACAGCTCGCCGATCGTGGGGACGGTCGAGATGGCGGCGGCGAGGAACGGGTTGTCGCTGACGCGGTAGGGGTGGCCCTGAGCATCGATACGATGACGGGTGGATGTCACCGCCACGGGCGCGTGGCAGATCAGGGAGATGACGACGCCGTTCTCCCGGGCTACGTGGAGGGCCTCGCCGAGCCACGGGTTGTCGCGGAAGTCGACCATGGGGGCGTGGCCGCCGGGGGTGTGGATGAAGTCAAAGTCGGCGAAAGTGAACGGGTCGGCCGGGTCGCGGTCACGCTGGACGAGTTCCTGCAGCGAGTGGAAGGTGCCTTCGGGCAGCTTGTCGAGGCGGCGGATCAGTTCGGGGCGGTACTCGGCGAGCTCCGGCTCGCTGTTAGGCAATAGTTCGGAGACCGGGACCCGGCCGATGTGCCGCTCCAGCAGCAGGACTTCCTGCTCGCGGCGGGCGACCAACTCGGGATGGCGCTGCCGGAAGCTGTTGACGTCGAACGAGCGACGGCGCTGCTGCATGCGGAGGGGGATGGTCTTGGCGCCGGTCTTCTCGATGGATTGCACGGACAGGGCCATGCCGTTGATGTCGAGTTGCGGGGCGTTGCCGTCGGGGGTGGCGAAGATGAACTCGTAGTCGTTCTCGAACTCCTTGAGCACTTGAGCCATCTCGACCAGGAAGAACCCGGTCGAGATCGACTTGACGTCGACCGGTTCGGCCAGCGGCAGCTGGCGGGCGGACGAGATGATGATCAATGCGCGGCGCTTGGTGGTGGGCATGACTTGTTCCTTTCAGTGCTGCGGCCGGGCGAGGATCAGGCCCCGAACGTCGGCCTCGATAATCCGGCGGATGACATGAATGTTCTCCTGAATGCGTGAGCACATGCTCATTTGAATGGTAAAAAAGAGAGCCCTCAGCCCTTGATCCCCTGCCAGAACAGGTCGAAGCCCGCCTCCTTGTGGTGCTTGTAGTTCTTCGGATTCGCAGCCGTCGCCTCGATCGCGACATCGGCGAGGCCCATCAGGACATGGTCGATGTAGAAAGGGATGCGCTTGGGGTCCGCATGGCCGGCCAGGCTTCTTTCGATCACTGTGCGGATCTCACCGAACAAGGCATTGCAGCGCTGGGTTGTTTGCGCGCTGATACGGTCCGACACCTTGAGCTGCCGCATGGCCTTGCGTTGAACAGGGTTCGCTTTTCCCCAGTCGACCAGACACTCCCATACGCGCTGAACGCGCTCGCGAGGGCTCTTGGTTGCTCCGTAGGAAACGAGCAGTGCCTGAGCCAGCTCGGTCTCGATATCGACCAGGAGCTCGTTCAGCAGATCGTCCTTGGTCGCGAAATAGGTGAACAGCGTGCCCTCGGCGACACCAGCCGCAGCGGCGATCTTCGCCGTGGGTGCGCCGGTGCCCAAGCTCGAGACGAGTTCGGTGGCGGCGGCCAGGATCGCTTTGCGTTTTTCGTCGCTGAGGGGGCGGGCCATGCGGTGTTGAATGCCTGAGTACTTGCTCATAAATGTACTCTAGTCAGGACCGCAGGTCAAGGCATAGCCACTCAAGGTCCGCCCGGCGCGTTGTGCGGAGGAGCCCATTCGGCTCTACGTCCCCTGGTCTCCGTCACCATCAAGCCGCGCCCGCGCCGCCTCCATCGCGATGGAGGCGGCGCTGCGCTCAGCTCGCGAGAGTTCCCCTCGCGCCTCAGCTCGACCACGGCGAACGTCGGCTCTGCAGCTGCCTACTGCGGTAAGGCCAAAGACTGCTCCGGATCGTTAGCGAGCGTGAGGGCTGCGGGGTAACTGCCCAGCGCTTTTCAGTGCATCTGTCGACCATCACGCATGCGTTGCGCATTCACCTTGCGCGTGCGGTACGCGTGGATTGCTCCGGGTCGACAACGAGTCTTTTGACAAGGTCGGCATTCGGGCCACGCCGGGCAGTGCTTTCGGCGCCTTCCGGTTGATTCCGATTCCGCTTCGGACGCAGCGAGCGTCATCCACAGGCCCGGAGCCGCCTTGTTGCCGGTGCCCTCGATCACCGCCAAGGCGATGGCCGGCGGCCGGCCCGATTACGGGAGCGGCGCGGGATTGGCGAGGTACTGTTTCGACAACGTCTGGTACTGGCCGCCGTCGGTGGACGGGGTCGTCTGGTTTTCCGCGCCTGCGCCGAACACCACGCCGAGCGCGCCAACGGCGACCAGCTCGGCTGGGTGCTTCAGGAAGTAGTCGACCTTGTTGTCGCGGTAGTGGCCGGCCGTGCCGCCCGGAGTCGCGGAAGGCGCGCCGAAGGGCGTCTGCCACCAGACGATCGGCAGGCCCCCGATGCCGTCGTGGAAGGTTTGTGCCATCGAGAGGTTGTCCTGGAAATTCGGGTGGGTCTGGTTCGTCTCGTCCCAGTACCACGGCCCCTGGCCGCCAACGCAGTCGGCCTGCGCTGTGGCAGGCGTGAGCGCCGCCTGCTCGCGGCACCCGGCATCGCGGTCCACCGTCTGCATGATGAGCAGGTCACCCTGGTTCGTGCCCATCGCGTTCATGAAACTGACGACGCTGGCCAGCGTCGGGCCACCCCAACTGGTGGGCGGGAAGCCGATTGCCGCCTTCGGGGCGTACTTGCGGGCAAGCCTCATCAGGCAAGGACCAAAGCTGGTGGCATTCGCGGGCATTGCGGCGCAGGCCGAGTCGGTCGAGAGCACGGCGGGCATCTTCGTCGGATCGCCGCCGTAGCTCGAAATTGCCGTCGCCTGGGCGAAACCCCAGAAGTCGGGTTCGACGTTGATGAGCACCGGCTTGCCGAAGGCGTTGATGGCCTTGAACAGCGTGATGGCGTCGCTCCAGTAGGCCTGCATGTAGGAGGAAGTGCCGAGCGACGTCAGGTCGGAGAGGTTGTCGGCGGAGAACTGGAACAGCGTGAACATGGGCAGCGCGCCAACCGAATCGGCCTGCTGCATGACGTAGGTCGCGTACGCGCCCGACGGCGAGTTCCAGGTCGTCCAGCCGCCTTGGGTGTCGATGCCCACGAGGTACCGCTCATAGATGTCCGGCTTGAGTCCCTGCGCCTGAATCAGTGTCGGATCGGAGCCGCCCGATCCGAGTCCGACCAGCAGCCGGCTGGGCATGCCCAGCCGGGCGGCGAGCCCGGCAGCCGCGCCGGTGCCGGCAGTCGCTCCGCTCGACGGGCTGCTGGCGGACGACGAGCCACCCGACGTCGCTCCCCCGGATGACGTGCCGCCAGTCGCGGCTCCTCCCGACGAGGTGCCGGTGGACGACGTGCCACCCGCGGAACTTCCGCCGGAGGAGGAAGCGCCGCTCGCGCCGGTGGTGGTTGATCCTGTCGCAGATCCTGCGCCTCCACCACCGCACGCGGTGACTGCAGCGGCAAGAGCAAAGGCAAGGCAGATTTGAAATGTGCTCATATCAGCAGAATCTGGTTTGCAAGTTCTTTGGTTACTGCGCCAACGCCACGACCTCGGCAGCGCTCAGCGCGCCCGCATGGACGCGGAAGTCCTGGATGCGGCCGTTGAACGGCGGATGCGCCCAGTTGCGACCCAGGAAGGCGACTTGATCGCCCACCTGACGCGGCGACAGCAGGATGTCGTCTGCGCTCGCGACCTGCTGGCCGTCGACGTAGAGACGCCCGCTGCTGCCTTGAAGCGTGACCGCCACATGCACCCAGCGTCGCGTGGGCATCGGGCTGGCGGCCTCGAGGAATTGCTCGTCGTTGAAACCCGCGCCGCAGATCGCGAAGCGCAGTCCGCCTCCGCCTGCCTGCGGCGCAATGTGCATGCAGCTGAAGCCATCGTTGCCGGCGAAGAACACGCAACTGTCCCAGTGCAACGAATTCGCGTACGCCCACAGCGACACGGTGAAGTCGTCCAGGCCGCTGAATATGCCGGCGGGTAGTTGCAGGCCGGCTGCCTTGCCATCGAAGGCGATGGCCTTGTCGTTCAGGCGCCCATCGCCCCACGTGGCCGCGTCGAGGAGAACGCCCTGCACCGAGGTTTGCGAGCCCGCAGGCGTCCAGAGTGTGCCGGCCGTGCCCGTCCCGTTCATGCCGTTCAGCGGCATCGCCAGCCGCGCCTCGCCGGCGGCCGCGGCCCGCACCACGTTGGAGTCACCGCCGCCCGCGATGGATATCCGGTAGAACCAGACGCCCTTGGGTGGTGTGTCGGTGTAGGTGAGCAGTCCGTTCGCCGAGACCGTGGCCAGATCGGTGAAGGGGCCGTTGCCGCTCGCGCTTCTTCTGACCACATAGGATGTGGCCCCGACGCTGCCCCACCACGACAGCACGACTTGCCCGTCGCGCACGCTGGCGGTGAGTCCCGACGGCGGCTTCATCGGGCCGGCATAGGCCGGTCGGCGCTGCGTGAGGGTGGGATACACCATGTCGTCGCCACCGCTCGACCAGTAGTTCGGCTCGCAAAGCGCCACCATGCGCGCGACGTTGGGCGCCGCCAGTCCCATGCGATTGACGTAGTGGTTGAAGATGGGCTCCCACGCGTTGCGGTAATTCTGGAACGACTGGTTCACGCTCGTCCACAGCGACGTGTGCGGCGCGGCCGGATCCTGTTCGCGCGCATACGGCATCGCATACGTCTTGCCGTTCTCGTCCAGGAGATTGGATCGCGCCACGTATTCGGCCGCTGCCAGGAAGCGGTTGTTGTCCAGGCCGTACAAGTCGTCGCCCTGGTTCCACGCCATCTCGAGCAGGTCGCCGCCGAGCGACATGCCCAGGGTCGAATGGCCCTGGTCACGGCCGCTTTCCTCCCACTGCCCGAAGTGGCCCGGGTGCATGAAGTAGACGCCGTGCACGATGGAGCCGTTGCCGAACATCGTGAGATTGCCGCGGTTGTTGGCCGAGAAGTAGTCGCAGGCCTGCCGGTACAAATCGGGCCGGTCGCAGAACACGCCGATGGCCAAGGTGCCGCACAGGGACGCCATGTCCCAGTTGGCATGCGACCCCAGGTGCGCGCCGCTGAGGAACGTCGACGAAATGCCGACGAAGACGTCGGTCAGCATCTGCTGGAAGCGTGCGAGATTTTCAGGAGGCCAGCCCGCGTAGCCGCGCATGAGCTCGCCGGCCTGGGCCCACTGGTGGCCCTGCATGCCGGCCAGCAGGATGAAGGTGTGGTCGTCATGCGCGGTCGAGCCCGGGGGCACCGTGCCTAGCACCTTGAGCGTGCTGGCCCAGGCGTCGAGGGTCTCCACGGCCTTGTCGGCGTATCGCGTGTCACCCGACAACTTCCAGCGCAGCGCCAGGCACCAGGCACGCTGGATGTCGCGGTACATCGCGAACTTGCTGTTGTCGGCGCGATAGACGCCCGCCAACGCATTGGGCTTGTCATCCAGGCTGGTCGCGCGGTCGGCGCACAGCTTGTTCCACCAGTCCGTCCAGGGCTGCTGGCCCGTCTTGATCTGGTCGCGGATGCGCGTGAAGTCGTCCTCGGTGACCAACAGTGCCGGGTGGCGGAAGACGCCGCTCACGGAGGCGGGAGCGGGCGCACTGTTTGGCGCGGGCGCAGGCGCCGCGACGGGCGGTGCGGGGTTTGACGTCGGCGTGGATCCGACCGGTGCGCCGCCCTGGGCGGCCGCGGCTTGCCCTGAACCTGGCGTCGACGGGGCGTCGCCCTCGGCGCTCGCGCTGCAGGCCGGCAGCAGCGGCAGCATCGGGAGCAACCCCAGGCCCATGGACAGCGCTCGCCGAGCGGGGTCGGGCAAGTCTTCGTTGGCGATGGGTTGAGTGGACTTTTCGAACACGTTCTCTCCGTTGTTGTAGGCCGTCGGTGGTGCAACCTAGCGCAACGTACCAGCGTTGTCATGACCAGGAGACGACCGCGCAACTGCGGCATGCAGGACTCACCAACTGTTACCCACCCCGATAAGGTGCGTATCGATGATGTCCGGGTGAATCTGCTGACTCGAATCGATCGGGTTGAGGATGGCCGGTATCTCCGCGACATCGGCCTCCTGCGACAGAGTTCGTTCAGTTGCTGTATATCAGGCCTCGGCCGTTGCCGGCGATGTAGATCCGTCCGTAGGTGTTCTGGTCGGCCGCGATTGCCCCGATGCCGCCGTACTGGTGCGCGTCGTCGTTGAAGCGCGTCCAGGTGACGCCCCCGTCGTCGGAGCGATGCACGCCCCACACGCCGTTGATCACGCCCACTACGTAGACCGCGGCCGAGTAGCTGGCGCCCGGCGCCGGCTTGCCCAGCGCCACCGCGGTGGCGCCCTGCACGTCCGGCCACGCATTGCTGCCCATGATGGATGCGAAGGCGCCCAGCTTGGTCCAGGTCGTGCCCGAATCCAGCGAGTGGTAGACCGTGTTGCCATCGGCCAGCCAGACGTCGCCCTCGGCGTTGGGGTTGACCGCCAGCGAGGTGGTGGAGAAGGTGTTAGGAGCCAGCCCTGCCGACACCGAGTTCTGGCTCAGCGCGAAGCTGTGGCCGCCGTCCGTCGAGACGTAGGCCCTGCCCGCGCTGGTCCACCACGCGCCGCCCGAGTCGTAGGCATAGACCTTGTTCGGGTTCCTGCGGTCCGCGGCCAGGTGGTAGCCGCGGCCGATCCCGGTGCCCACGCTGGGCAGCGTCGGCAGGTTGGTCGACACCCAGCTGGCGCCGTTGTCGGTGGTGTAGGACGGCACTGAGTCGTTGGGCGCCCACACCGCCTTGTTGCGCGCCGTGACCGCGATGCTCGCCGTGTAGCTGGTATTGCTCGTGCCGCCCGGGGCGTTGGTGGCGAACGAGGTCCAGGTCTTGCCGCCGTCGCCCGACCAGAAGCCGAAGCCCCCGTTGGTCGACCCGTTGATCGCGCCGATGCCGGCGATGTAGAGCGGATCGGACCACGCGATGTCGGCCCAGTAGCCGTTGCTCCATTGGCTGCTGGGGCCTTCGGTCGGCGTCTTGCTCAGGTCCGTGTGGACCCAGGTGCCGATGTCGCCCGCGCTGTCGATCACGATGTAGGGCGCGCCGGCCGGCGGCGGCAGCAGGGCGGAGATGGCGTTCTCCTCGATGCCGTCGACCGTGGCGGCCCAGCTGGGCGTCGACGAGGAAGCATTGCGGGTTTCGGCGACGCCCCCGCCGTGCACGTGCAGGATGTGGTCGCGGTTGGACGGGTCGATCTCGATGTCGTCCACCCAGCCGGAGTAGCTCGCGCCGGACGGCGTGTGGGGCATCCCCGCCTCGATCTCGTGCCAGGTGAGGCCATCGTTATCGGACAGCTGGACGATCTGCTGGCCGGCGTAGTTGCCCCAGGTGCCGCTGACGCCCAGCGCGATCCGGGTGGTCGCGCCGCTGCCGAAGACGGACACGCCACCGTAGCCTGCGGAGTCGGTGCTGGCCAGCAAGGTCCAGGTCGCGCCGTCGAACTTGTAGAAGCGGCCGGGGCCGCCGTCGCCCGGACCGGCGCCCTTGGTGAACGCCACGTAGAACATGCCGTCGGCGGCACGCACCATGTGCGGGATGTGGTAGCCGGAGATCGGCGTCGAGACCGGCGTCCACGTGCTGCCGCCGTCGGCGGACTTGTACAGGTTCGAGCCCAGGCCCGCCACGTTGACGTAGTCCGGGGCGATGGCGGCATAGATCGTCTGCGTCGCCGAACCGGTGCCCTTGCTGCCGGTGTCGTAGACCACCAGCTCGACGCCCATCGCGGTACCGCCGATCGCACTGAGCTGGGAGGAGCTCATCTTGGTCGCCGACAGCGAGGACACCTGCGCCCAGGTGCGCCCCGAATCGGCGCTCTTCCACAGGCCGGCGGTGCGCGAGCCGTAGTACAGCGTCGAAGGCAGGTTCGGGTCGACCATCATGCGTTCGCCCATGGCCCGGCCGCCGTTGTTCGAGCCCGCCGAGAACGGCAGGTTCACGTGCGTCCAGTGGTCGCCGCGATCGCTGGAGATGTACAGCCGCGCGGTCGCGTTCGCCGAGTCATACAGCCCGGTGCTCATGTAGACGAGCTGGTCGTTGTTCGGATCGAGGGCGATGCTCTCGGCGCCCTGGAAGAAGCTCTCGGCCGCGCCGAGGCCGTCGGTGATGGGCACCCAGGACGACGTCGCCTGGTTCCAGCGGTAGGCGCCGCCGATGTCGGTGCGCGCGTACAGCAGGTTGGCCGTCGTCGGATGGAAGATCAGGCCCGTGACGTAGCCGCCACCGCCGATCTTCGCGTTGGTCCAGCGGTTGCCGTGGGTCACGGACGCCGCGGCGGATGGCGCACCTTCGCCGGCGGCATTCGACGCCGTGACCACGAAGTAGTAGGTCGTCCCATTGACGACCGTGCTGTCGGCCAGGCTCGTCGATGCGGTCGAGCCGATCGGCGCGCCTTGCACACCCGGCGTCGACGACCGGTAGACCGTGTACGAGGTCGCTCCGGACACGGCCGTCCAGCTGACGGTCACCTGGGTCGCCGCGTCCGTCGCATTCACGCTCGCGGGAGCCATCGGCACGGCGAGCGGGACCGCCGGCGTCGCACCCGACGACCGCGTGGACGGCGCGCTCTCGCCAGCCGCATTCACGGCCGTGACCTGGTAGTAGTAGGTCGTGGCGTTGACGCTGGTCGAGTCCGTGTAGCTCACGGTCACGCTCGATCCCACCTTCTGGCCCGGCGTACTTGTGGACGTGGAGCGGTAGACGTTGTACGACGTCGCTCCGGGCACGGCGCTCCAGCTCAGGGTGACCTGGCCATTGCCGGCGACGACGTTGACGCCGGTGGGTGCCGCCGGCGCGGTGACGGGCGCCGCGGGCGTCGCACCCGGCGTTTGCACCGAGGCGACGCCTTCCCCCACGGCGTTGTCGGCGGTGACCGTGTAGTAGTAGGTGCCGCCGTTGGACACGGCCGCATCGATGTACTGCGCGGTCGAACTCGATCCGACCTTCGAGCCTTGCGAGCCGGAACTCGTCGAGCGGTAGACGTTGTAGGACCGGGCACCCGCGACAGCGGTCCAATTGAGGGTCACCTGGGCATTGCCCGGGGTGGCACTCAGCCCCGTGGGCGCCGCCGGCACCGCGACCGGTACGGCGGGGGTCACACCGGGCGATTGGGTCGAGACGGAACCCTCGCCCTCGGCGTTGTCCGCCGTCACCTGGTAGTAGTAGGTCGTGCCGTTCGCCGCGGTGGCGTCCACATACGACGTGGTCGTGGTCGCGGCGATCTTCGTGCCCTGTCCCCCCGGAGTCGTGGAGCGGTAGACGTTGTAGGAGGTCGCTCCGGCAACGGCGCCCCAGCTGATCGTTGTTTCGTTGTCACCGGCCGTCGCCGTCACGGCGGAGGGCGCACCGGGAGCCGCGCCGCTGGTCGATGAGGAACCGCCGCCGCCGCCGCCGCAGGCCGCGAGCAGCGCAACGAACAGGCCTGCGACCCATAGCTGGAGGAGCATCATCCAGCCACGCCTGCTCGCCGGCATGCCGCCGTGCTGGCGGAGACCCGTGAGTGCATCCTGAAGTCGAAGCATCGTGTTGTTCCCGGTAATCGTGGTCATGAAGCTTGGCCCGGCAGCGGCAGAGTCCTCTTGGATGCCAAGCTGCGCGACGAGAGAGTCTTTGAGCATCGCGATGAATGAAGCAGGCGCAACGCATGGCTGGCAGTCTCTACAGGTGGCTGCGCGCCTTCATGATTAACTTGTGACGGGCGGGCGTATCAAGAAGTACACGGGCCGATGCGACACGTGGATCACTCTTAGTTCACCAGCGTCGTGATGCTCTTTGCCGGCAACGAGATGGAGAACGCATTCGCGTTCACGCCGATCGCCGGCTGCTGCGCGAAGGTGGCTGTCGCGGTCGTGAGGTACGGCGTCAGGCTGGTCAGGGTACGACCGCCGGGGTTGATCGACGTCGTGAGGTTGACGCTGCTGCCGTTCTCGTTCACGAGCACGATCACCACCTTCCCGCTGCCGGACGCAGACGGAGTTCCGAACGCCGAGACGCGGACGCCGTTCTGCGGGAGCGACGTGGACTCGTAGCGCACGTACCCGGGACGGATGAAGTACGAGAAGTGCTTCAAGCCGATTCCGAAATAGGTGGGCTTGTTGCCGGTGCTGATCAGGCCCGTGGGCGTCGAGTCGTTGCTGTTGACGAGCCACCAATACACGTAGGCGTTGTACTGCGACAGCGTCAGGCCGTCGTGGATCTCCTTGGCCATGGCGACGGCGTCATCGATGCTGGTTTGCCACGAAGCGCTCGAGGAGGTCTTGTTGACGGAGTCCAGAAAGTGCTCGGTCATCCAGGCGTCCTTGCCCAGCTTCTCCGCCGACCCGGGATAGTTCGCCGTGCCGCCGTAGAGGTGGCCTCCGATGATGGAGATGTTGGCGGCGGCCGCCGGATCTGCAAGCAGCGTGTCCGTGGTGGCCTGCGAATAGTAGAAGGACTCCGGCGCGATGAGCCTGGTCGTGGTGCCCGAGACTGCCGCCGCCCCGTACCCGCCGGCCCAGGACCTCATTTCATCGGCGCTCCAGAGGCAGGATTCGTAGGTCTGCGGATCCCAGTCCGGCTCGTTCTGCAGCGAGACTGCGTACAGGTTCACATTCTGGGTGGCGGCGTACCTGATGTAGGCGTTCAGGTAGTGCGCGTAATCCGCATACATCGCCGGATCGAGTCGCCCGCTGTAGAGTGGATTCGTGCGATCCGTGTTGACGATCTTCATGCTCGCCGGCGGCGACCACGGCGATGCGAAGACGAGGCCGCCACGGGCCTGCACCGCCGCGCCATTGACCAGTTCTGCCGTCCACTGAGTGGTATCGACGGTCTGCGTCGACGCGTTCCACGTGGCCGGCGCGATGCGCAGCCGCAGGATGTCCAGCCCGAGGCTGTCGGGAACGCTGGTGCCGAACAGGACATTGAGCCGATCGTCCGACATCCTGTCGTAGTACCAGGCCGCCGCGCCGCCGAATCCCCGGATCGTCTGCTTCGCGTTTCCGAAGTCGACCGCTGCCGTCGTTCCCACGGGCCTGACCGTCAGCGCAGTGCTGATGATCGCCTGGCGGTAATGCGCACTGTCGTTGGGAACGAACGTGGCCTGCACGATGGCCGTACCCGCCTGGGCCGTCGTGGCGGAACTCAATGGCTTTCCATCCACCGTCATGTAGCTGCTCGCTGCGGTGGTGCCCTGGATTCCATAAAGCGCATAGGGCGCCGTCGTGATCTGGGCAGGCGTCAACGCCGAACCCTGGAGCACGGCGGCGGGAAGATCCCATCGGGCCGGCGGATAGGCCTTGTTGACGGTCAGCGTGCGGACGGCGGTCGTCGTCGAATATTTCTGAGTGTCCTGCGGGGTGAACCTGACCGACAGCGACTGGACACCCACTTCGGGCTTGGTTCCTGCGGCCGGTGAATACGTGAACGTCCCCGGGACGTCGGACGTCGCATTCAGCTGCGCCGTGCTGAGAGTGGTACCCCAGTCGATCGAGGCTGGAGCCGTCCAGGTGATCGTCGGAGTTGGCTCGGGCGCGGGTGCGGGGGGCGCTGCAGCGGACGCGCCTTCCGCGGTGCTCGACGACCCGCCGCCGCAAGCCGTCACGCACGCGCTCAGCAGGCCGACCACGATGAGCCGCGCGCGATGCGGGTTACGAGGGGGCGTCCATCGAACCGACGACGACCGGACAGCGGACGACTTGTTCATTCTTCTTGATGTGGACGGTGAGGAGGGAAAGCGCGACTCAGCTTCCGAATGATCCGATGGCTGCTCTTTCAAAGGGCTGCGTCTCGAGGAAGTCAGTCACGCCCCAAGGACCACCGATCATCGAATCTCGGGCCAGAGAGGCGCCGAAACTGGCGACAGTCCCTTCAATCTGCCACTTCCGATCTTCACCCGCGAGCTTCGCTGCGAGGTGAGCCCTATGGGTTTGCAGATGTCGTTCGAGTTGCAGGCGAAGCACTCGCAGCGCGGGATGCCGCGGCAAGACCGTATCGAGCTGACGGACGGCAATCTCAGCCGCCCGCGGCGGCAGGCGAGCAAAGGGATCATCGGGGGACGACAGGTGGCAGGAAGATTCGACAAGAGCGAGATGGCGCAGTCGGGAGCGCGCCGTTGGATCCATGTCAAGCAACAGCGTCAGCGCGCCGACCGGCACCGGCACTGCGCGGGGCAGCGACGTTTTGAGCAACGCCGGCGCTGTAGGTGGCAAGGGCGATTCGAACGAACGTACTGGAATCCTGATCGAACACGTCGCATTGACTTGGGCAGATCGGCGGTGGGCCGGCCGCCTTCGCAGGCGAGACAACAGACGGGACCACCATGATGGTTTCGCCGCCATGAGCGGCATCACCACCGAGTTGGGTGCGGTGTTCATGTTGATGGCGGTATTGACCAGCGGCGCTCCACAAACGATTCAACCGTCGCGAAAGCAGGCGCAATATTCAATCCGCTCAACAGGGAAACGGAGCCGGGTTTGCCAAGCAGGCCTGGATTTCGGATGTGCGACAACCCCGGTCGGGAGGGGCCGACGTGCCGGCGCGAGGTGAAGTGGGCGAAGTCCATGGCGCCCCAGTGTCGACATGCGGAAGCGGACATTCATGATCGACTTGTGACGGACCGGAGGTCACAGGGTCCACGGCTGCGCTTACGCAATGATTCAATCCTGTCCGCCTTCTGCCATAGACTAGGTCGGCGCCGTGGACGCACGGCGCCGGTGCGCCGAAAGTGCGCTATTGCGGAAGAACGCAAGTCCGGATGCGGACGATTCCACGCCTATCTCCTACCACGTCCCGATATGCCGCGCTGCGGCCCACTGCTGCAGCGCGATGCCGGTGCCGGCACGCCCCGACGCCATGAAACACGCTGTGTCAACCTTGCTTCCGCGGGCCGAGCGCCGAGCGGCTCCCAAGCCTGTCCTGAGCCCTGTCGAAGGGTCGGCCCGCGTCCCAAGGGCCACGAAGGGGCCCTGGTGGCCTGTGGGGATCGGCCAATGTACTCATCGGACGAGGGGCTGTCATGAGTGAGCTCCTCATCCCCCTGCCCGGCGGGTCGCTCGACCTGCTCGGACGGCGCGTGCTCCGCCACGGAGAACCGGTGAAGCTCGAGCCGCGGGCGTGGCGCGTGCTGGAGAAACTAGCCCGCTTCCGCCATCGAGTGGTCACGAAGGAGGAGCTGCTGGCCGCGCTGCGTCCGGAGGGCGCGGTATCCGAGGCCGCGCTGCGGCAGGCGATCCGCGCGGCACGACTGGCCATCGGGGATGACGGGCCGCAGCCGATCATCCGCTCGATCCCGCGCGTCGGCTACATGTTCGACGTCCCGTCGGCACAGGCACAGGCACCGGCATCGCCACCAGAGCCGGCGACGGCCGGCTTGTTGCGCGACGATATCCCCTCGTTGATCATCGGCCCGTTGCGCAATCACACGGGGCGGCCGAGCCTGCATTGGGCGGCGCACGGCCTGGCCGCCTGCATCGCCCATGGCGTGTCGACCGACGGACGCCTGCAGGTTCAGGACGCACAGTCGCTGGCGACGGCGTGGCCCCAGGAACACCCGCGGATGCTGCAGGTGTTGCGCGCGGCGGGCGCGCGCTATGCCGTGGTCGGTTCATTGACGCTCGCAGGCCGCGAACTCGCGCTCGATCTGCAGATCCACGACCACGACGAGAAGACCGTCATTCCGATCCACGCCCACGCCCCGGCTCCCGCAGGGCTCGTGCTTCTCGCCATTCAGGCCTTGCGGCGCACACTGCTAGGCGTCGGCGGGCGCCAACGCCACGGGTTGCGGGGCTGCTCGCTGCTGTCCGTCGAGTTGTTTGCACGGGCCAAGCACTCCGCTGCGATGAACCAGCATCCTGCCACGCTGCGGGCCCTTAGGCTTCTGCAGCACCTGGACCCGCGGTTTCCGCGCGTCGATCTGGAACTGCTGCGTGCACACGCCGTCTGCGGCAGCGACGACGGACCGGTCAGCGCGGCACGACTGCTGGAGGCCGCCAAGCGCAGCCAAGACCAATGCCTCGAAGCGCAAGTGCGGCAGTGCCTCGGGAAGCTGCACAACGTGAAAGGCCGATTGCGCGATGCGGTGCAGAGTTTGGAGCACGCCCTCGTGCTGGGCCGTGGCTGCATGCCGCCGCATTGGCAGGGGGACACCTTGACGTTGCTGGCGTCTGTCGAGTGCCGCCTTGGCGAGCTGCATTCCGTCACGACGCGTCTGAACGAGGCCCAGACGATCTTCACGCGCATCGGCAGCCACTGGGGGCTGCTGAATGTGCTATGGCTGCGGGCGATCATGAGCTCGCTGTCCGGCCATGCCGAGAAGTCCATCCGGTGGAACCGAAAGCTTGTCCAAGTGGCCCGCAGGCTCAATGCCAACACGGCGCTCGCCAGCGTATGCCTCAATCTAGCGGGCGAACTGCTCTACGCGGACCGGCTGGACGAGGCGCGAGAGTGCGCGGAAGAGGCGACCGCGACCGCGCTGGCGATCGAGGCCGACGTGAGTCTGTTGAGCATCGTTGCCAACATCCACTGCCTGCTTCATCGCCATCAAAGTCGCCCGGACGCCGCTTCAGAGCTGCTGTCGCTGCTGCCCCCGCCGGCCCAGGTGCAGGACGACGGCTACCTCTGGCAGGCCCACGGTCATGCCGCCATGGCGGCCGGGCGCGTCGACGCGGCGGCCGACTGTTTTTTGCGGTCGGCGGCCGAGTGTCGTCGCCACGGCAACCGCGCGGCCGAAGCGCCCCTGCTCCCCTGGCTCGTGGAGGCCCTCGTGCGCAGCGGGCGCCTGCCACTCGCAGAGGCGGAACTCGACCGCGCAGACGCGCAGGCGCATCTGCAGGACGAGACCACCACCGCGAACCTGCTGTACCCGCGCGCGTTGCTGGCACGCCGGCGCCAGCATGTACCGGAAACCCAGTCGCTGCTTGCGCGGCTCGCAACCGCGCCGGCTGCACTGCCCCTCTTCCGGCGGCTGGGGCAGGAGCTGTCGGCGGCACCCGGCGAGCTGCAGCGCGAGCCCCCGATGCCGATGGCACCGCCGAACGGCGTGATGCGTCGGGAGTATCGCTTCGCCCACTGCGTGCTCGACGTGGAGCGCCGGGAACTGTGGGTCGATGGGCGGCGCCAGACACTCGCGCCAAAGCCGTTCGACGTGCTCTTGCATCTGTACCGCAATCGTCACCGCCTGGTGACGCAGGACGAACTCCTCGACACCGTGTGGCGCAAGTCAATCGCGTCGCCGGAATTGGTCGCGCAGGCGATCGCCAAGATTCGTCAGGTGATGCGGCGGAGCAAGACGCACACCGTGCGGGTCAAGACCGTCTACGGCAAAGGCTACAGGCTGCTGGCCGATGCGCGCGTGGAGCCCGACGACGACACCGCCGCGGCGCTACTGTCGGACCTGCGCGCGATTCATGAGCGCCCGCTGGCTGTCGTGCCGCTTCCGGGCGGAAGTCCGGGCGTTGGCGTCGCGGATCGAGACCTCGGTTGTCCACTGGAAGTTCTCGGCTACACGCTGGCTTTGCACTCGAGGCTAAAGCGCATGTCCGCCGCTGAGGTGCAGGCGGGCATCGATGCCGCCCCGGCCGCGACGCCAGAAGCAATTGCGGCCGCGATCGGTACCCGCAGCCCCGGCGCGCAAGTCCTGTTCGCCCGGCTGACGCGCCGCGACGAAACCTTGACGCTGGAGTACGTGTTCGTGTCGCCCGCGGCCCGGACCGAAGGCAGCATGCACGACCGGTCGCCAGCGGCGCTTGGCCGGCGGCTGGCCGCCAGGCTGCTGCGGCTGCATGCCAACACCGCGGAGGCGCATGCCCACGCTGTGGACGAGAGTGCGTGGATGTCCCAGATGCTCGACCTCGCGTCGCGCGCCGCCGAAGAACATCGCCAGAGCGAAGCGCTGCATGTCCTGGACGTGGTCCTCGATCAGGATCCCGACCACGATTTGGCGGCCGACCTCAAGGCGCGCATCGAGGCCGGCAGCGGCTGAGACATCCCGGCGCGGCGTGCCCATCGACGGCTTCAGACGCGGCGGCGCCGCGCGCACCACCCGAGCAGCCCCAGGCCAGCGAGCATCATCGCGAGGTTGCCCGGCTCGGGAACCGGCACGAGCGCCACGCCGCCCAGGCGTTCGCCGTAGCCCGCGGTCTCGAGCACCGTGAACGCGGTGTTCGCGGCCGTGGAGTCGGGCCCGATGGTGATCGAGACGAGCTCGTTGGGATCGGCGCCCTGGTCGTGCGTCGCCTCGTTGCTGACGGTGGACGTCGTGGCGAACAGCGTGAACGTACCGTTCGCGTTGACCTTGCCGGTCAGGTTGCGCAGGCCGTCGGTGTTGACGGTCCACGGCAGGCCGTCGCTGTAGCCGGCCTGGTCCAGCAGGCCCTTCTGGAACACCGC
>FTIP01004098.1_pt1 | contig 27034 bp, 27 predicted proteins | sample 1658301 | NCBI WGS metagenome assembly FTIP01 (sample SAMEA3914813, study PRJEB12502) | metagenome | biome: forest; material: soil | place: Canada | collected 2011-07-07 | depth 0.3 m
ACCTTTGGATGCTCGGCACGAAGGGCCTTTAGAAAATCCGAAAACTCAAGATCAAACCGAGGCACTCTTTCCTGATTGGAGGTCGAAGCTTCAATCAGCACTGCGCTGGTGTCCTCGCACGCCTTGCGAAGTGCCTGGCGCTTTTCTTCCATGTCATCGCTCATCGCAATTGCTCCATACGTCGAGAGCCGGATTGTCGTACGACTACGCGCCGAATTTCATGTTGGTCGGTGGGGTTCGCACGTTGCACTGAACGGCTATTGAAGCGGATCGTCAGCATCTGGCTTTGGCGTCGAGTCGCGGAACTCATACGCCGCACTGAGCTTGACGTACTCATGCCAAAACGCAGCACGTTCGGCCTCAGGAACATGCGTCAACACGAGTCGTTGCAGTGCAGCGAGTTCTGCCGAGTCATCGGGCGGGAGTCGACCATCACTCGGTGACGGCTTCGGCTGCGAGTTGTACGGGTTCTCTTGCATGCGACGTTCGATCGCCTTCTGCACGCGCACGATGCCGCCCATCGCATGGAAGTAGAACTCTTCTTCGGCATTGAGCCACATTTCGACGCGACGATCACGCGGCAGACCTGCCTTCGGCGGGCGGCCGATTTTCGGCTTCAGCATGATCGTGTACTCGCCGCCGCGCTTCGCTTCCTTGAGGCGGCTGAACGTCACGGTCGGCGTGCCGTCGTGTTGACGAGCACGCGCCATCAGCACCTCGAATTGCGCTTCCATAGCGGCGTTCGTAATGTCCCAATGCGGCAGGTGATCGGGCACCTCGGTAACGAGCAGATCGGTCTTCACGCCGAAGCGTGCGATAGCCCAGATTCGTTGACCTGGGATGTGCGTCAGAGCAGCAAGTTCATAGGTGCGCATGATGTCGGCCTTTCTACGGTGCAAATGATGATACGCCATTTCTACCGTAAAAACACAACTGTGCATGCTTACAGTACCCTGATCCGATGGAAGTCTTGGTCGTCAGGCTGCGCCGCAACGGCGTGAAGATCCCCAGGGACAGGCTGGACGCCGATCGCATCGCATCGAACACGCAGGAAAGACGCGAAGCAAAAGGCATTCGGTGGGGCACACAGCTATCAGTTCGAGAAGCTTGTTCGCGCCATCGATCGTCATGATCAATACGAGACGCGGCTCCGCGCTAGACGCTCTGCGCCGCCAGCCGCGATTTCTTCAAAGACGGCATCCAGACGCGTGAACACATCCCAACGTCCGAGGCCAAGTTTGGCAGCCACGTTGTCAATGACGGCCAATTCAAGTGCCTCCTCGCGCTTGCCTTTCCAGAGCTTGTCAGCGAGCGCGACGGAACGCTCTTCGAAAGAAACGTCGCCTCCTTGCCACTTCGCGTGACTGACGCAGCATCGCGCTATCTCGGGCTGCACACCGTGCGTCAATAAAAGCACTTCGCCAGCCGGTTCGTGCATTGATCCTGCCCCTTCAAGCTCCTCTGGGTGTCTGATTTTTCCCGCGTCGTGTACGGCTACACCAAGCCCGATCAATTTCGCATCGACGTCGAGTCCGAGGTCTGCATATTCCTCCATCAATCGATCGGCTGCCTCGCCAACGAGCCGAACGTGAACGAGAAGTCGCTGAGGCGCACCCAATTGACGCAGCAGGTCATAGGCATCTTGTCGTGTTTCAAGCATGAGGAATGTCCTATCGCTTGTTGGTTTCTGCGCCGATTCGGATCAGCAGGCCAATCGCTTGCACAGCTTCGCGTGCACGCGACGCCGCAGCAGATTAGACTTCAACCCCCTTCCCGACTGCAAACTTCCATGTCCAAGCTCACCGCAATCCACAAGCAAATCGCCGCACTCCAAGCCGAAGCTGAGCGCATCACCAAGCAGGAGATGTCCGCAGCGATTGCCAAGGTCAAGGGACTCATGAGCGAGTTCGGTCTGACCATCGAACACCTAACTCAGTCCGTCGTCGGCAAGCCTGCAGCCAAGAAGACGAAGGCAGCGAAGGCGACAAAACCTGCGACGTCGAAGCCTGCACGGGCGGCGAAGTACGCCGACTCGAAGACGGGCAAGACTTGGTCTGGCTTTGGACGTGCACCAGCATGGATTGCGGGGGCGAAGAACCGTGATGCATTCCTCGTCGACAAGAGCAGCATCAAGGCTGCAGAGTCCGTAGTGAGGTCGCCGGCCTCGAACAAGAAGATCCTTTCAAAGGCGGTGAAGACCGCGAAGACGGCCAAGAAGGCAACGAAGCCGGCGGCGAAAAGTGCTGCTCCGATCGCCAAGAGAACTTCTCAGGTCGGTGTCGCGCCTGCTCCCGCTGCGGCGAAGGAGAAGCCGACTGCCAAGAAGGCGCGAGCGAAGGTTGCGGCGAAGAAGTCGGCGCCAAGGAAGTCGACCCCGACGAATTCCGGAGCCGCTGTAGACAGCGGTAGCGGCAGCTGAGTAGCCCTGGTCAGAAGAATCGGCCGCGGTTGCAGGCGTTTCTTCAAAACAATCAGGCAGTCACCAGCCAACCTGGCCGTCGAATAACTCGCCGAGGTTCGGCGGTTCAAACAACGCGCCTCAGCGCGGACTCGGGCCGAACCCTCGGCATCAAGACTCATTCAACAATCAGGAGACAGAAATGCTGAAGGTGGAGAGAAACGTGCCTCTATTGAGGGCGACCGACCCGCAACACGGAAACGTGCAGACGTTCCTTGAGCGCTTGCTCGTCGAAGCCGTTGCCGGCAACTACCGACACTTCCTCCACGAGCAACTGGCCAGCTCCGCGCTGCATGAAGATGCTCCCGAGGAGCACTGCTGGCCTCCCCTGCTGTCCAACGAGCGCCAGGTTGGGGGACTATTTGCGACTGCGTTGTCCTCGGTCTGCCCGGTGTCTAGGCCGGAGGTCGCCATCCGCCGGCCTGCGAGCAAGACCGGGAAGACGGACAGGCATGGGAGCATCGACTTCGTTGCACTGTTCGGACATCGATATATCGGCCTCGAAGTCAAGCAAGTCCCGATGTCCACGACCGCCGCCGGCGATCTGGTCGTTGTCGGTGACAGGTGGAACGAGGTGAAGAGTCAATCGAAGGGTGTGATGGCGCATCTGCGCAGTGACAAAGCTGCGTATCCGCACCCGGTGACCATCGGTCTCCTCGTCGTCCGTGTGAGTCGAGCAGTCGCCAAGAAATCATCCGTCGAGGACGCGCGGTTGCAGGCGATTGCAGACATGGATGGAGTCGTCAAAGCACTGAACACGAGGCTCAAGCCAGACTTTCTGGCCAGATACATCCCGCCGGCTGAGATGCAGGCGTTCAGGAGTCCGAAGAAGACGGGCATCCAGGTCTACCCGGGCATTGTCTTCGCAGCGATCGTCCATGGACGCCAGGCCAACAAGAAGAAGGCGTCGGCTAAGAAGACCTAAGACGCCCATCCTCGCAAGTCCGCCCTACTCTCTCACATGCCTGCGATGGAGCGTTGCGATGCTGAAGCAAGTTGGCTCGAGGCAACTTCACTCGACTCACACCTGGCGAGCCGCACTGTCGAACTTGGCTCGAGCCAAGTGGTGACCACTCTGAATCCTCGTCAAGTGCTCCAGGCCCATGAGTAGCATGAGGCCTTGCGACGATGAGGCAAGTTGGCTCGAGCCAAAGGGCATACGCCAAGGCCGGAAAGTACACCGTATTCCTGAACGGCGGACTGCCTACGCTGGGCAAACGGAAATAGCTTTTGCGCGCCCCTTGCAGCGCCGGAGCGCCAAGACTTGGCTCGAGCCAAGTTGCGAGAGTACGCACGCATGCGTACTGTACGCATGGGTGCGTACCACCGCAATTCAGACGGCTGCGTCAGTACCCGTTTCCTCACAGAGACGTCGTTCTCAACCGTGTCGAGTGCATGCCTTGGCTTGAGTGCCGCCTTACCGACGCGCCGCTGTACTTCGAGTAGCCTCCCGGCCCATTCCTTGGCGAAGCGGCACCGCTATCCCAGCTCATGGTTTGATCCTGCTTGCTGACCGAACAAAAACAATTGCGTCACCGAAGCAGCTCAACTGCTGCTGCGACCAACCAGACTTCAGGGCGTGTCTCACGATAGTTGTCTCGGAAGGAATGGGCGTAGCCTTCCTCCAGGGTCTTCAACGCTGCAGCGACGTTCGGCGGCTCCTCGGCAAGCAGCTCATAGGCCTCCTCAAGACATCCTCGCTCGGTATTGAGGCCGTTTGGCAGGTGGGTAGCGACCGAACATAGGCCTCTGACAATGGCCGGTCGGTTCGGTGGTTCGATGGGTTGCTTGGACTCGGTCAAACGCATGATCTGTGCTCCTGCTAGGCGTTCGCTCGCTTGCGTTCGGCAACGGCGCGCGAGAAATCTGACACTCGCTTCTAAAGTATCTCGCTCGACAGCCGATTGACAAAGCTGCCTACCTCGATTCCCCAGACTGAACGTCAGTCAGGATCAAGATTCGAGCGACGTGTTCCCGTGTCTCATTTGGCATTCTGCCCGTAGTAGCTCATCGACTGAGCTAGTACCCTGTGCACTATGTGGACGTCTTGCGGCGTGCGTCCGTGCCCGCCCTCCGACAATTCATCAAGGAGAACCCTGTGTACGACAACCGTCCGCTCGAAACCTTGGCCGCCTTCGCGATCAGTTTTGCCGCCGGCATGCTGAGCGCCGTTGCGTTGGTCGGCTATGCTCGCTGGGCGAAGAAGCGCGCCTATTGATGTGAACGCTCGCGCGGTGCAAGAGGCGACGTGCCGACCGGCGAGATGAAGACCAAGCCGGCTCCGAAATGGGCTGTCAATATTCCAACCAGGGAGGGAATCGATGGCACTGAAATATCGTGACGACGACGGCTTAGCCGTCCTTGCGTTAGCTGAGCACGCGGATCTGGACAAGCTAGCACGCGTCCTGGCATACGACGACTCGGACAAGGCGAAGAGATACGCGCAGCAACTCCTCGACGATCCTGCCTACAAGAGTGCTATCGAGGCAAGCGACTTACGACCGGCGTGGCGATCCATCGCGGCGGAGCTGCAGGCGTTTGGGGGTGACGGCATCGCCAACTTGATCCGCAACACCTTCCAGGATCACACGGGCGTGCTGTATCGCGAAATCCTCGCGGACATCTGCGGCCAGGTCGGGGTCAAGGCGAAGGCGGAGGTCGGCATCAAGGAACTCGAGGATCAGTTGCTCGCTCAACTCATCCTCAAATTCAGCAAAGATTCTTCGGCCGAGGAGATGATCAGAATCCTGAAGGACACAGCCGAAGGCAGCGGTCTGGCGGACGCCGTCGCCGGCGGACTGAAGCTGGAAGACCTCGCAGCGCGGATGGGTGCGGACGCAAGGCTGGGCTACATCGCGGCGATCGTCGCGCCCGCGTTGGCGTCGGCCGCCCTGCCCTTCTTGGCGCGCATCTCTCTGCCAGTCGTCATCCGCGTTATGGCGCCGCGTGTTGGAGGTGCCCTGGTGCCGGGATTGAACGTGCTCGCACTACTGTCAACGGCGACGTTGGCCACTGGCCCGGCGTACCGGGTAACCCTCCCTGCGGTGCTGGAGGTGATCAGAATCCGCCGAGTGGTACTCATGGCACCATTGGACGGAGGAAAGAGCGCATGACCCCCGCTACCGATTCCCTGCTAAAGGTCGACTGGTCGCAGGTCTCCCAGCAGATCAAAGACGGCTTGGCGACGGGCAAGATGATCTTCTCGCAGGCCAAGGGTACGGTCTACTGGGCTGCAGGCTCCGGTCACTCTGGAATTGCAGCTCACCTGCCGCTCGTCCCTGTCACGCCGGACGATGTCGCATCTGCCCAGCAACTTCTGCAACTTGGCCAAGCCGTGAAAGCCGGACAAGCCGCCGCGATGACAGCGACCGTGATTTCCACCGTCGCCATTGCTGCGGTGGTCGTCGTTGCAACTGCCTACCTCGCTAAGAAGATCAAAAATGTTCAGCGCGTCGTCGACGAACTCAAGAACGCGGTTGGCCTTCAGGGCCAACTCGACTTCCTCAAGCAGGTCTCCGAGTATCTGGCTGCGGTCAAGAGCGCCGACGAGTTGCTGAGCTCTGGAGCACCCGCAGAGGAAATCCGCAGGCTCGCGGAGCAGCGTATCGACAGATTGGCTGAGCTGCGACTTCAAACTCAGGGCTACGTGGGCGGCGTGCTAAAGCTGGCCTTTGTTGCTGGAGCTGCAGAAAGCACGTACCGCCAGGCCGCGCAGTTCGCTATCGAGATGCTCGACCTTGTGCCCACCGCCCTTGTTGTGGAGCGCGACCTGTGCCTGGTCGCAGGCCTAACCGGGATGGCGGAAAGCCGGGGGCGTGCACCGACAGCATCGTTCCGAGAGGCATTGACCGACTTCCGGCAACACTGTGACGGCGAGTACCGCCGTTTAGCTGCAGGTCAAGGCGGGTTCGCGGACACGCTGCACGACTTGCGCAGCCCACTGAACGAATTGTTCCAGTCGCCCACACATACGATGCTGCTGGATGGCATGAATCGTCCGATAACGTGGCAAGCAGTTGCACGCCAGCCCGCCGAAAGCCACGAGTCCGTCACTTTGGACATCCAAGCGCCACGAGGGATGGGCGCCTGAACTTGGCGCTTTGCCAGATGACGTTCTAAGGGTAAGCCTTTCGCGAGTGGAAGGAGACATGCGGACGCTGACTTGGCTCGAGCCAACTTGGCGGCCGTTCGCCTGATGAAACAGCATGGCGGAAGAACACGTAGCGCTTTCCGCCGAGAGACGGACTTTCAAGCCATCGAACTTTGCGCTGAGGCTCTCCCATCGCGTTGACACTGCGTACTTCGTCGATGCGCGGGCCCGCGCATCACGTTTTTGACCCGCGGTATGGTGCCGCTCAAATCCTGCAACGAGCTGCTAGCTCAGCACTACGTCACGCGCATGGCTGATTTTAGCCATATGAGAAATCGGCTCAAAAACCTCCATCTCCGCGAAATCATGAAAATCACCGTTGGTTCTGACCTTCACAAATGCTTCCACGAAGCGGGTCACATTGAGACCGCTTATCTCTACGGCGCCACCGTGGCAAGCGCATACATCGACGCAGATGGGAATGGACGCACTGCGGTACGTCACAAGCCCGACCTCAGCACGAAGAGTCCGGTCGCCTGTGGCGGATTTGCGGTCGAGCTGATCCTATTCGAAGGTACATGGCTCGTTGACGGAAATGGGCATCCTTTGTCGTCAACTCAATTCGTTTTGCAAGCAATGAACAATGCTCGCGTCGACAAGCGCCCCTACTACCTAAAACACCCGATGGACGAATCTGGAATCTATCCAGGCAGCCTTTTCCAGCCATATCCGGACGGCACATGGTCGCTCGATTCTGACGGTCCGTTCATTGACTATGCGACTCAGAACATAGTGCCAAAATTGCGTCCCCGATTGCAGACTATTGAGGTTCTGGCCAACGAGCTCTATCTGCACGGCCCACTGACGCAAGGCGACATCGAAGCCATCAGGACAGATATGAGAGCGTGATCGCTTCCCCGAATTCCTGCTCTCACAGCTTGCCAGGTAAGTAAGCGGTCAAAGCAAGTTGGCTCGAGCCAACTTCATCCGAACCACGATGCGCGAGTTGCGCTTCCCAAACTTGGCTCGAGCCAAGTCGGGGCTAGTTCGGCCGATCGCAGTGAACTTGGCTCGAGCCAAGTTGGAACGGCTTGCCTGATTCCAAGACTACTTGAGGAGCATGTAACCTTGGGTACCACCAAACGAGAATTGAAGATGCCCAGGAAGCAGATCGAGCCGCTGCCGGCGAACATGCGTGAAGTCGATTTGCACCGCCTCTGGTCGCGGGCGCGCAAGGGCGACCGGAATGCACAGCGCTTGCTTCACGAATTGGTGATCCAGCACCCCAGGGCGGTGACCCCGCTGATTCAAAGGTTCGTTGCTCAGCGACAGCGCCTCGTACAAGGAACGTACGGAACCCCACCCGTCGCGAAACCGCAAAGCGCGTGGCAGCGGGCCTACGCCAAGGCCGGACGATATAGCGTGTTCATCAACGGCGGCCTGCCAACTTTGGGCAAGCGCAAATAGGCTGCGTGCTCCCTCGGCGCAACCAGACTTGGCTCGAGCCAACTTTTTTTCAGCAGGTGCTCATCGGGTCGACTTGGCGATTCGCCTTCTTAAACGGACGGTAGCTTGCCTGTCCCAGATGCGGTCGCTGGCACATGCACTTGATGCTTCAACCCAGTCCACACACTCTGTCACACGAGTTGCGCGAGTTGCGGGGGCTGCGTACTGTACGCATGCCTGCGTACTGGCGCAACTCGAAGCCGCCGACACGACAGCGTCGCGCAGAAAGACCTGAGCATCCAACACTCATCCCGTAAGCCATTGATCTAGAACAACTTCTTTGCGGGGACTTGTTCAGCGGCGATTTTGACGGCGATTTTTGGCGGGATGATTATTACAGTTATCGACCCGGATCAATCGGCCAGAAGCGGGTCTCGCGCGGCCGCTGGCGCTCGCGGTACAGCAGCATTTCATGTTTGAAGCGGCCTACCGGCCTGGGGAACACGGCATGGGTCGCAATAGCGATGCGCCACCGTCACGACAAGCGAACCATCAGGCTGCAACTGCCACCGCAGACGTGCCCCATGCGGCACCTGCAGGGCATCTCTCAGCGCCTTCGGCACCGTCGTTGTGCCGCAAGCGGCGAGGTTGGTTTCGGCTCGTGGCATCCAGGAAGTTTGCGCCTCAAAAGACTGGGCTCTCCCGCGCCAAACGGCCCATTAACGCCCTCAAGGACGCTCGCTACTTGACCTTGCCGGCAGCCCAGCCCGCTTGACCGGGTCTTGCCGTTGGTCCGAAATCAGGGCATCGTTCCAGCCACATCTGCATTTGTGCAGACAGCGCCTGCACAACTCGCTCGTCGCATTTGTGCAGTGCCTGCTGCACAAACAGACGCCGCTCAAGCCTCAGTCTTTCCGCTTAGCCTTGACCGCCGCGGCGTCGTCAACAAGCCTACGGCCGAGTGCCTCAGTGGCGGCGTCATACTGCGCCGCAGCTGCTGTCCAGGCGCGCTCCATCAGGTCGTGCAGTTGTTCGTCTGATGGTTCGAAAGCGATGTCAGCCAGATTGGGCGTGACAGCATCAGCCAGATTCGTCATGTGATGAGTCTAGTCCCGTCCGCGTCGAGCATTTGTCCAACGGGCTGTTGGACAAGTGTGAGCGTCCTGGCGTCCCCCGTGACGTGATGACGTCGAGGTGATGACTCTCTGGTCGACCAGCGATCACGCGGCAGGCTTCTGCCAGCGGTGCGGCAGTAACTCCTCGATGCGGCCGTTGGGGTGGGTGGGAAGCCGCTCAAGCACATCACTCAGGTAAGCCCAGGGGTCGTGTCCGTTGAGCTTTGCCGACTGCACCAGGGTCATCACGATCGCTGCTCGCTGGCCAGCCAACTCGCTGCCGCAGAAGAGCCATGCGCGTCGTCCCATCGCCCACGGCTTGATCTGACGCTCGATGAAGTTGTTATCGATCGGCACGGCCCCGTCTTCGAGGTGCCGCGTCAAGGCGGTCCAGCTGTTCAGGCTGTAGTCGATCGCGCCGGCAATCGAGCCGCCGTCCGGCACGCGTCCGCGCTCGAGCTTCAGCCAGAGGTGCAGTTCCTTCCAGAGCGGGCGCGTGAGCTGGTGGCGCGCCATCAGGCGCTGCTGTGCGTCCATCCCATCGAACTGGCCTTCGACGTGGTAGATCCAGCCAATGCGCTTGATCGCCTCCTTCGCCACCTCGCTCGTGCCGACCAGTTCGTCGAACTTCCTCCGGGCGTGCGCGACGCAATGGGCGGCGATGCGCTGCGGGTACACGCGCTTGTCGAGCGCGGCGTCGTAGCCGGCGTACTGGTCACACACCAGCGTGCCATGCCACGCCGGCTGCTCCTCCATCGGTGAGCCCGGCGGGCCTTGCGCTGCACCCAGGAAGGCCACCGGGTACTGCGACCCTCGGCCCAGGCAGAACTCGTAGATCACACCGCGCTGCGCATCCAGCTCGCCTCGCGCATAGGCCCAGATGTAGGCCCTCTTGGTCTTGCCGGCCCCGGGGTCCAGCAGCGGCACCGGCGTCTCGTCGGCATGCAAGACCGAGCAGCCCAGCACGAAGCGTTTGTGCACCTCGTACAGCGGCAGCAGCGCCGCGCCGGCTTCGCCGGCCCAGCGTGCCAGCGTCGAACGCGGCGTGTGCACGCCGGCCCGGGCGTTGATGATTTCCTGGCGGTAGTACGGCAGGTGATCGACGAAGCGGCTGATCAGCGTGTGCGCCACCAACCCGCTGGCGGGGATGCCGCCGTCGATGATCTGAGGATCAGCCGGCTCCTGCAGCAGGCGCTCGATGCCTTGGCGCTGGCAGCAGCGGCAAGTCCACTTGCCGTAGATGTGGCGGTGCACGAAGAACTCTGCCGGCACGATGTCCAGCCGTTCGCTGATGTCCTCGCCGACGCGGGTCATCGGCTGTCCGCAGTCCGCAGTCGTGCAGGTCGTGTCCTCGGGCTCGTGATGATGCTCGACGCGGCGCAGATGATCGGGCAGCGCCTGTCGGCGTGGACGGCGGGCAGGAGCCTTCGGCTTGGCAGTCTCCTTGGGCAGCGCAGCTCGCAGCGCGGCAAGTTGCGCTTCGAGGTCGGCCTCGTCCTCAAGGATCGTGTCCTGGAACATCTGGCGCTGCTCGGCCGTCATCGCCTCGCTCTTAGCGCCGAACTTCCAGCGCTTCAGGCGCGTCAGCTCGAAGGTGATCTTCTCGATCTTCGCGTCGCGGTAGGCGATGTCGCGATCCTTGCGCTCGAGCAGCTTTTGCTTGCCCTCAAGGTCTCGCGTCTGCAGCTCGATGTGCTTGAGCATTTGCGCTGCCAGCGCAGTGATGGCTTCAGGCGACAGACCCTGCAGGTCCTGAGGCTTGAGGTCACGCATGCTGAGCATGCGTGGCATCTTGCCAAGGTCAGCGACCTCAGGCCATTGGCGGAACACATGTCAACGCATGGACGTTTGTCGTGCGCAGGTTCGCCGCGGGTCTCACATCCGCGTGATCACGCTCATCTCGGGCAGGCGCTGCCAGGGAAGGCCCACGACCAAGGCGTCGAACTGGCTCTGCGTCAGCGACAACGGCGACGCTGCCGCCTCGCGCGGCCACGCGAAGTGGCCGGCATTCAGGCGCCTCGCGGCACACCACACGCCGAACCCGTCGTGAACCAGCAGCTTGATGCGCGTGGCGCGCGCGTTGGCGAAGAGGTAGCCGTGATGCGCGTGCGCGGCGCCGGTGGTCTGCACGACGCAGCTCATGAGCCGCTCGGCGCCGGCGCGCATGTCCATCGGCGCGGTGCACAGCCAGAGTTGGTCGATGCGGATCACTTGACCAGGCCCGAGGCCAACTCGCGCAGCCAAGCCCGGCAGTCGTCTGCCGCCGACGTTGGCCAGCGCACGTGGAGGTGCAGCGCTCCTCGGCGAACTTCGACATGGATATGCTGCTCGGCCGTCTGTGGCGGTGACGGCAATGGTGCCGGGACAATCGGATCACGCGATGGCGTCGTTGGCGGTTTGGCCGGCGCCGGCATCTCGAGCGCGACGAATTCTGGAGTGGCAGCGACCAGCGGTGACGCCTGGGCCTTGGGCGGCCTCGGCGCCTTGGCCGCCGATGGCGCCGCGACCGACACGCTGGCAGTCTTGGCGCCCCGTCCGGCACGCCACTGACGCACGAGATTGGCGTTCAAACCATGCGCCAGCGCAACCCCGGAGATCGACGCGCCAGGCTCATCGCAGTCGGCCAGAACCTTGGCCTTGAACTCTGCGCCGTGACGCCGGCGAGGTGCAGATCTGGAGTACATAGCTGTCCATCAAACGATTTTGATGGACGTCATCCTCACGCTGCTATCGCCGTCAAGCAAGGTGGGATGACGGGACGCTCACGGACAAGTTGCAGCGTCACCGTTCAACTACCGTGCCGGGAGTCACAAGGCGTGTCTTCCGGGCGGCCTGCAGTTCTCGGTCAACGGTGTCGGTCCCGGGCCTGGAACGAGCTCGAACTCGCCATTTGGCTCCCAGGCACGCCTTCTGACTCCCGCCACGGGAACAGGACTGGTGCCAGCTTCGCTGTTCATCCCGGGGAAATGGGAGTCCGAAGGCGTGGCGCCCTGCCCTTAGCAACTCCCTGGTGCAGCTTCCAGCTCAACGGTGACGCTCTCGATGCTCGGGAAGGAGCTCGAACTCGCCATTTGGCTCCCAGGCACGCCTTCTGACTCCCGCCACAGTAACGGGACTGGTGCCAGCCTCGCTGTTCGTCCCGGGGAACTGGGAGTCCGAAGGCGTGGCGCCCTGCCATCTCCGGTTCCCCGGCGTCGCTTCCGGTTCAACGGTGACGCTCTCGATAGCCGGGAAGGAGCTCGAGCTCGCCTTCTGGCTCCCAGACCCGCCTTATGACTCTCGCCACAGTGACAGAGGGCCTGTGCCAGCTTCGCGGTTCATCGCGGGACGTGGGAGTCCAAAGGCGTGGCGCCCTTGCCATTCGCAGCTCTTTGGCGCTGCTTCCAGTTCAGCGGTGACGCTGTTGATAGTCGGGAAGGAGCTCAAGCTCGCCTTTTGGCTCCCAGGCACGACTTCTGGTTCCCGCCACAGCAATGGGACCGGTGCCAGCTTCGCCGTTCATCCCGCGGAAATGGGAGTCCGAAGGCGTGGCGCCCTGCCCTCCCCGGTTCCCCGGCGCCGCTTTCAGTTCAACGGTGACGCTCCTGATAGCCAGGAAGGAGCTCGAGCTCGCCTTCTGGCTCCCAGACCTGGCGTCGGTCACTTGCGCGATGCTCTCGCTGCTCCGGGTCGCTACCTATCTAGCCTCGGCCAACGCCATCGACTTCGGGTCTTGACCGGAGCCAGTGCAGAAACGTGTAGCCGAAGGTGGCGCCGCTGACTTCCATCTGCTGCGCAGCCACACGAACCAGCTTCGCGAAGTCTCCGGTCTCCAGAGCCGCTCTATACGCATGCTTGTCGGCATCGAAGAGCTCCTGCAGCCCACGCGCCTTCAGGTACTTCGCCGAGACGATCGAATCGCCATCCTCATCCTGATTGGACAGCGGCAAGTTGACCTGGATGAAGCCCGTGGGGCCATCGGCTCCCTTGAGGTCTTGCGGCTGAAGCCAGGGCTCCTTGACCCACGGGCGCAGCGCCATGAACTCAAGCATCTTCATCGTGCAAAGCCTGGTCGCTGTCCCTTCGGAGGACGCCATGATGCCCGCCGCCTTGATCGCACGCCAGACAGCAGCTGGAGCTCGGGTCTGGAGGAACGAAATCTTCTCATTGGGGCGTAGCAGCTTGGCCATTCAACACTCACGTTTTGAACCTACGATATTCTAAACTGCCAGCAGGTTCTCAGAACACCGGCACGAAAAGGCGAGCTCGGGCTCCGCTTTTCGACCGCCCACCGTCAAGCGTGATTGCCGCCATCGCGATGCAGGAGGTGTGCGATGACGAACCAAGGCCACACGAGCGGAAGGACGACAGGCACGAGGACGGACGAAACGGGATTGCCGCGCGTCGCAAATCCGATGAGGGGAACTTCGTGACCACCGCTCTTCTGTGGCCCCCAGTTGTAGAGACCGTAGGCAGCCAGCGCCCAGGCGATGAGCACCGTCCAGAAGGTGCCGAGCGTCGTCCATGCGAAATAGAGCCCGATTGCGCACAAGATGAACTTGAGGCGGAGGAAGCCGAAAAGCCAGCGGAAGATGAACATGGTGGTGACGCCTTGGGGAATGAGGGTTACTTGGTGAGTTGCTTGTTGCCGCGCTTAAGGGCAGACCAGGCGCGATCGATCAGCTCGACCAGCACTTGATTCAACGGACCTTCGCTGCGCGCAACGATGTCGTCGTAGAGCTCGATGGGCACCTGCAGCAACTTGCTGCGGCGCGACTCCTTCGAGCCATTGCGGCCGGTCGAAATCACGACCAGGGGAGTGAGCTTCTCGGTCACGTCAGAAGTTGGACAGGCTGAGGAGGAAGCGTTCGGCCGAAGTGACCCTACCGGCGGCGAAAGAGAGCCCGGTGTGATTCGCCGAAAACGCCGACCATGCCTGGGGCATGCCCTTGGGAGAGCTGGCAGGGATGAAGATCGCCGCGACGACCAGGACAGCGCCTGCGGCGATGCCTTGGAAACGCTTCAGGCCGACGACGAGCGCCAGGGCGCCGCCGAGGTTCGCCACGATGCCAAGCATCGACAGCATCATGCTCATGGGCGGCACGATGACCGAAGCGATGATGTCGTGCGCACGCGTGTTGGCCTTAATCGTTTCGACGGTCGGAAGCTGCTCGTCGACGAGGCCCGAGGCCTTGTTGCGAATGAAGGCCGTGAACTGGTCTTGGTCGAGGTTGATGACCTCGTTGAGGTGCACACGGATGCCTTGGTTGTCGTAGACGACCGCGTCAGAGCTTGCCGCGAGCGTGTTGTCCAGGTAAGCCTGGCCGGCCCGCTTCCAGCTGTTGATGCAGGGCTGCTTGGTCAGCTCACGCGCGAAGTCTTCTTTCGTCGCGCTGGCGTTGGGCAGCATTCCGCAGGTGGCGTCCGCGAACTGCTTGATGGCCTGACGTTTGACCCAAGCGAAGGTCGCGCTCTCAACCTTGCGACTCTTTGTCAGGTAGTCCTGGTACTTGTCGTCGAACTCCTTGATGCGGTCGCCGCCCGAAGCGAGCTTCTTGCGCGCCTCGACGATTTCCGGGTACTTGGTGAGCGCGGCATCGACGCTGTCCTGCGACAGGCCGTTGCGGCGACTCATGTACTCGTCGTGCGCGTCGCCTGCGATGCTGGCGTCCTCGACGTACAGGCCCCAGAGTGCAACAGCCGGTGCATCGTGAAGGGCAGAGGCAATGCGCCCTTGGCGAGCGGGCTCGAGGTCGCTCTTGAGCGCCCAGCTGCGGTGAGCCGCCAACTCGAAGGCCTGCATCGACGTCGCCGGCGACAGCGAGTCGATGGCGTGGCTGTACAGCGTGCCGATGGACGCGTAGGCAACAACCAGCGACGAGCCGAACAGAATCCAGTTGACCGCGCCGTCGATGCCGCTCTTGCGCGAGAACAGCGCAGAGCGAAGCAGCGCCCAGACCAGGCCAAAGGCCGCCAGCCATCGGCCATGGCTCACCATGGTCTCGACCTCGGCGCGCGTCGCGCCGGCCTTGGCCATGGTTTGCAGGAGCTGGATGTTCCACAGCACCTCGCATGCGAGGTAGGCGAGCGTGACCCCGATAAGGGCAAGCGTCGACAGCTTGGTCAGTACTGCCAGGCGTCGGAGAGCGGAGTCTCGACTGGGGGTGTCAACCGCGTTGGCTCGGATTCGGAACAATCGAGCGCCGCGGGCAAGGCTCGCTCGGATTCGCGCACCGTCACGGAGCTCCGACAGAAAACCGTCAGGCCGAGCAGCTTGATTCGTGAGTGACATGTTGTTCTTTCAGTGATGCTGAGCTGAGGTTGTGGAGACGGTACCGGGGTCACTTGGGGAAGCCGGCCACACCGGTTCCGTTCGAGAGGTCGAACTCGAAACCGACACCGCACGCCACGCTGTGGACGCATTGCGTAAAGTCCACGAAGCCGCCTCGTGCCGCGGTGCCAACAACCAGGTTGCGACCATCAAGGTGCTTGATGCCCGGCTTGACGTCTACGATGAGCCCATACACGGGTATCGCGTCACGGGTCAGCAGCGTCGTCGCTTCCTTGAGCGCCATCACCGGGCGACCGGGATTGCTGCGGTGGATGGTCTGCGAGATGTTGACGTTGTCGATCACAACGCAGCTGTGCCGGCCGTAGGCACACACCGAGGCATTCGTCGGCGCGAGGTTGAACCGCTCGCCGTCGATGGACACCGGAAAGGATGCCTGGACACCAGCCTTGTCGAGCATGACCTGCGCAAGCGCGACGGGCAGGAAGTAGCGCGTGGTCTTGGCCACGAGCTGCGCGCGACGCTGCACATCGACCAGCGACATCCGGCGGTAGCCGCGGATGCTGGCGTCACCCATCGTGGCGCCTTGCAGCCAGAAGCCCTGAGCGGCCCAGAGCCCGGCTTGACGCACAGCCAGGGCCTGCTCCGGCGTGCCGCCCGTCAGCAGAACGAGACTCACGTCATCGAGCATCGGAATGTCGCCTGCCGAAGCAGTGCGCACCATGCGGTCGGGCGCTTGCGCAGCAACCGCCGGCGAAGCCGACTGCGCGGCCGCGGCGCCGGCCACCAGCAGAGCGGCAAGGGAGAGGTGGGTCATTTTCATGATGGTTCGCTTCGCGGAGTGGACGCAGTCCAGGCTCAGAGCAGCGGCGCGTCGTACGTCCAGCCGGCGCCGAGCGTCGGGTTGAGCGTCGCGCAGTTGCCCGCCGGGTCGTTGATGACAGACAGGCCGTTGTTCGTCTTCTTACAGTTGTTCGTGGCGTACACGACATCCGGCGACTTCTTCTCAAGGCTGAAGGGCCCCGCGACGACATCGCCCGTGGCGGTATCCCAGATGACTAGGTCGTGCGACACGAAAAGCCGACCTTGTTCGGAAGCGTCGTTGCCGCCACCACCGGCGCGGCCGGTGGGCGTGATAAGGATGCCAGCCCGCAGCGTGGGCGTGCTGCGTCGGACTCCCATGGCGGCCGCCGAGCCCGGGTCGGCGAACTTCGAGAGGTCGGAGACGAACAAGCCCACAGGCAGGTTCAAGCCCTTCCAGTCGCTCAGTACAAGGCAGTGCCTGGAGCGGCCGGTGTTGCCGTGAAAGTTGAGGTAGTTGCCTCCGTCGACATTCCAGCAGTATTTGAACGAGACTTCTTTCGTCTGGTCGTCACTGGTCCAGAAGTTCGCATTGGTGAAACCACCAGTGACCAGGTGCAACGCGCCGCGGCTCAACGTGTCGCGCAGGACGGGTGGCATGCCTCCGCCGACATTCTTGGCGGCCAAGTCGAAGATCGGCTCGATCTTGAACGACAGAAGGAAGCGCTTGGCCGCCAGAACGTCGGCCTTGCGCTTGATGAGCAACGATTGAATATCGACGCTTTTGACGTCCGGCAGGTTGTTGCTCGTGCTGTAGTGCGGCATGTACGGCGCAAAGACGCGTTGCGTCAGCGACGGCGGTTCCGCGTTGGCGGCGTTCTCCCGCGCATTGAGCACTGCGTTGAAGATAGCGGTGGCAGCGCTGCCATCATCACCGCCGACAACGACGTCGCGCGTGGAGTCATCGAGGACGACGACGTCCTCGAAGCCCTTGGTCTTGAGGTCGACGCCGAAGTGCTCGGCGTGGGCCGACGCAGCAGTCAGCGTGAGAAGGGCAAGAGCGAATATGGTGAGGGTGGTTTTCATGAGCAGGTTCTCGTTCGTCGTGTAACTAGTATATATTAGCCAAAGAAAATGGAGCAAGTGTTGCTCCCTTCTTTTTGGCGTTCAGGCGGATTGGCCGACGTCTTCGTGCAACGGCATCTCGACGGTCTGCGGCGGCTCGTGCTCGACCCGCCCCTGCGCAGCTTGGCCGCCAGATTGCGTCGCCTGCTCGTAGTCTGCTGCCATATAGCAAACGCCACGGCGAATCACCTTCGCGCGCGGGTAGGACACCAGCGCGTAACCCGGCTTTACCAGCTCCATCGACAGTTCGCCCGACTCGATGGTCGTCGTCACGCGCGTCTTGCCGCGCAGCGTGGCCATGGCGCGCAGCGGGTTGGAGGCATCCATGTCCGCTTTATTGCGGTGGTTGGCCTGCAGCGCGTGCTTGCGACTGGCCCAGACTCCAGCAACAGAGCTGGCGACGTTGACCAGCCGGTTGCGAGCACCGTCGTTGAGTCCACTGGCCATCTCAACACGCGCAAGCTCAAGCAGCGGCGCGTGAGCGACGGAAGAGTCGTCAGCGAACCAACGCTCACGCTTGCCGGCCTTCTCGCATGATTCCTCGAGCGAGCTATTGTCAGTAATGAATGTCACGCGAACATGGCAGTTGTTGCGGAAGGTGTCTCCGTTTTCCTTGGAGCCGAGCGCCGTGTCCAGCATGCCGTCGTCCTGGTAGGCGACCATGAGGTGGCCACCAAGCGAGCGCGCAGCCGTGATGGTCTCGACGTGGCCAGGGCGAAGGAAACGGCCAGCTTCGTCGATGGGGATGAGGACGTCGTTTTCGCCAGCAGCGATCCACTTGTCACGAGCGCCGCCACCAATGTGCACGCGCTGCATGATGCGGTTTTCGAGCGCCGCTTCGATGAGCACGGCAGCAATCTTGCCGCCAACGCCGTAGACCGTCGGCGGGCAGTCGACGCCAGCGCGACCAGCCTGGCGGCACCAGAAGTCAAGCAGGTCGATGTCGCTCTCGTGGCTCGACCAGGCTTGCATTTCCGGGTGTGCGACGAGGGCGTCAATCCATTTCGACCAAATGCCCAGGATGGAGGTGCGCGTATCTTGCGACATTTCAGGCCAGTCTTGGCACCAGAAGTTCCAAGTCTTGAGCATGTAGTCCTCCTGCAGCGTATAGACGTACTCGCCGAAGACTTTGTCCATCGCGACCTGGCGACGCTTGGAGTTGCGAATCCAGTCATCACAAGCCGTCCAGCTGAAGTGCCACTCAGGGAAGGCTTTCCGGCCGTCTTTGTCGACCAGTCCGGAAACGAGCTCGAGCATCCGCAGCGCGTGGCGGCACAGTCCCTCCACCTTCTCGTCCCAACCTTCATTGGCACCATTGGTGCCGCAGATTTGCAAGATGGTCATCGACGCCAGGTCAACAGGGACTCCTTGCAACATGTTGAGTCGATGCGTGCGCGGCGACACCACCACTTGCAGGTGCGCCTCCATCTCGCGCGCGAAGTTCTTGATGCCGTCGAAGACAGCAACGCCCCACGTGCCACGCTTCTTCTCACGGTCGTAGGTCGCAGCAATGAACCAGGTCAGGAAAGGCGAGAGGAAGCGACGAGTCTTGCCGGAGCCGGACTGGCCCTTGACGAGAATGTGTGCATCCTCCAGGTCCGCGACCGCGATGCACATCAGCGAGCCGGCGTCGCCCGTCATCAAGTCGCCGTCGCGGCGAAGCTTGTCGTTCGTGCGCCCGATGGGGATGAGATTGGACGTATCCTTCAAAGAGTTCGCCGCTTGGGTCTCCCGGGCGCTCTCTTGGGCTTCGCGACCCCTAAGTAGCGTCGCAGTGCGTGTGTCTTCGGTGACATTGCGCAGGATGTCGTCACGGCTCTTTTCGAGGCTCGCGATGTAGAAGCGGAAGCCGACGATGCTGAGCAAGCTCGTGCACGCGCAGCCCAGCGGGCCAACGAACGGAACGAGGATGCAGACCACGACGATGGCCACCGTGGCCGTCATCCAGATGCGATAGAAGTCCCGCGAGGCCTCCTGTTCGCTCAGGAGCAGGTACCAGTAGTACATCTGCGCGACGACGCCCATGGCGGGCAGCGTGCCCCAAAGCATCCAGCCCACCACGGTGATTTTCAGTGCGTACCCGAGGCTTCCCATGACGCCCGAGCCAGCGCGCCAGGCCTCTGCGATGGAGCTCAGAGGCAACCAAGCACCAAGGTAGGCCGCCATGATCCCAACGATGAACGTTGCGACCGCCAGGGCTGTCATCGTGGGGTAGTACGTCCAGATGCCGGGAGAAACCGACCCCGGGATGATGTCACTCACGTTGACCGTGCCGGCCACACGCGTGCCATCAGCGCGCGAGACAAGGTCGGTCGGCGTATTCGTGACGAGGTCTTCGCGGCACGGGAAGTACGTCGGCAGCAGCAGCTCGGCTTCGGCTGCGGCAGCCGCCTTGATGACTGCGAGGTTGGGCTTGAAAATCATGGTGGACTCCCTCGAGAATGAGATTTAGAGCGCCGCGCAGCCAGGCTGGCGCGGGTCCCAATGGAAACCGTCAGGCGAACACTTGTAATAGCGCTCCGTCGTGACCTTTGCGCAGACGTGCTGCAGGTACGGAGACAGTGCTTGCGACGTGCACGACTGCTCGGCCGGAGGCACCGGGGCCCACTGCTCAATCATGTCGATGTCGCCGCCGGTGTCGAGCGGGATGGCCTGGGTGCTGCCAACGTCGATACCCACCGTCGGAGCAGCCTGTCCAGCGTCAACTGCCGTCCGAGTAACCGTCGTCGGCGCAGCAGCCGGAAGGGCCGTCGGTGCAGCGGTGGTGGCCACCGTCGCAACCGTCGGAGCCAAGGAGTGGCCGAACATCGTCATGCCGATGGCAACCGCCGCGACGAGGCATGCGCCGGTGATGGCCAGCTTCACCTTGGAGACACCGGGCGCCGCGGCCGGGGTGGCCTCGGTGACCAGTGCCGTGTCGGTCGAGCGGACGTCGAGGTCGGATCGGACGTTTTCCGCCAACGGAAGAACACCGCCAAGCACGGGCTGCACGTATGCGCGGGGGGTCGCGTCGTTCATCGGCGGAGTCTGGCGCACGGGGCGCGCGGGCGCTGCCGGTTGAGCAGCCTGAGGCTGAGGAGGCTCAGGGGCAACCTGAGGAGCGGGAGCCTGCGCAACCGTCGGCGCGAGCGCCTGGTCGTCGTCGTCGAGGAGGGCAAAGCCAGGCGTCGCGGAGTTGGTTCGATTCGTCATGATGTTCTCGTGTTGTGGTGCGGGTCACTCGCCGCGCTTGCGACGAATCTGGTCGATGAGGTCTTCTTCCTTGACGTCGTTGCGCGCACGGTGCTCTTCGACCTTCTGGTCGAACTGCGCGCGCTTGTCGGCGGCAAAGCCCCTGGCGCCGCCAACCAGGTCTTGCGCCTTCTGGCGCAGCGACTTGGGCTGCGCGTTCTGGTAGTCGAGGATGGCGGCCTGGTAGCTGGCGCGCAGGCTGTCCGTGTTGCGGATGGCCCAGCCCAGACCGGCCCAGGCGATGACGAGTGCCATGACGATGGCGCCATAGCTCACGGCACGCGTCTGCTGACGAAACACCATCAGCAGGTCACGGCGAATGCGGTCGTCCCGCATCGCGCGCATGACATAAGCCTCGTCCACCGCTTGCGGCGACGGACGCTTGTTCAAGCGCTCGTGCGTCGCGAGCGTCACAACGGCGTCGACGTCGCCATGAGACTTCGCCTCTTCGAGCTTGCGAACAGCTTCGGTGGCGTCCTTGCCGGCGTCGCGCAGTGCGCGAGCCTCGGCCAGGAGGCGCTTGACATCGAACGACCGCAGATGTGTCAGTCGAAACTTCTCGAAGTCGATGCCGTGACGCTTCATAGCGTGGCGAGCCAGCCAGGGCCGGTCAAGCATCCGTACGTCGTGAGTGAGGGCCATGCCTGTTCGCTCCTTTACAGGGGAATGACGCGGGTGCCGTTGGCGGAGGTCACGCGCACGAGGTTGCCGACCTTCCACGCCAGAGCGGTGTCCTTTTCGAGACGCTGAACGAGGGTCTTCGTGCAGTCGCCACCCTTGCAACCATCGAAGGTGTAGGTGAGCTCCACCGCGGGGACTTGGCCGGCCGACGCCGTAATCTGCTGACCGACGAAGGCACCGCCGACCGCACCGAAGCCCGTAGCGACCGGACGGAAGGCATTGGAGTGCACCTGGTTTGCCGCCAGGCCGCCGATGACCCCGCCAACGACCTGGCCGGCGTAGGCCTGCCAGGTGTTGCTGGTGTCGGCCGGCATCGTGCCGTAGCGCACTTTCTCGATTCTCGCGAGGCGGGTCGACGCTTCGGCGTTGTTGTTGACGGCCAGGAATTTCGCGCCGTTGTCGGGAGCCGCGCAGCCAGCCAGAACGGCCAGGGTGAGAGCAGCGATGAGAACTCGTTTCGTCGTCATGGAACTTCCTTGTTGGTGGGGACAAGCTCTTTGTTGAGGGAAAACTTAGTATATATTAGTTAGATTGGCAGAGCAATGGCTTGGCTGTCAAGCCGGACAACAAAAAAGGGCGACCGAAGTCGCCCTGTGAGGTCTGCGCGTCAGCCGCCTATTTCTGGCGCTGCGTGTGTGCTCTCTGGGTTTGCGTGTCCGGCGTCTCCGTCGTCGGCTTCGCCACAGCACTTTCGCCTCCGCCTTCCTGCTGACTCGTCGAATCGGCCAGAGCCTGGCGCTCGTCGTAGCCGGGCGGCTTCATCACTTCCCGAGTTGGCATCCCTGGCGCTTGGCGGGACGCTTCCTGCGTAGTCGGCACTTCCGCTTGTAGCGGTAGCGACGACACATCGGCACGCGGCTTGGCCGGCTTCTCGGCCGCATGCCGCCGCTCGAGACTGCGAGTCGCACCCTCATGCTCCTGCCGCAAACTGGCCCGGGATTCCTTCTGCCGTCGCTCGACGTCACTGGGCATTTCCTCGCTTCGGCTGCTGCCATCGTGGAGCATCTCGTGCCAATCCGAATGCGCCTCAACCATACGGGACACTTCTTCATCATGCTCCTGCTGGAGCTGCTCCCGCTCTTCACGATGACTGCGCTCGAGCGGGCTCTGCTGAGCCTGGCTGTCGACCTGCTCCTGCTGCGGCGCCCTTGCGACGCGGATAGCCTTCTCTGCGCTTTCGCGCGCGATTTGCTCGCGCTCTTGCCGCACGATGTCCATGAGGTCGGGGTTGGTCAGCTTGTCACCTATCCCTAGCCGCTCAGCCATACGTGCCGACGCCTCCTGGTGCTCACGGGTGCCGATGACCTTAAACGTCGCGAACTTCTCCGATGCGTGCATCAGCGCCGCACGCATCACATCCGGGTCGCTCTTGTTGGCGTCGGTAGCGACCGACACCCGGTTGCCGCGGTCGGTGAAGCCAAGACCGCCATCCTTCTCCCGAAGGTACCGGATGGAAGTCTGGTCTTCTGAGATTTCAGCGCGGTAGCCGTCGTGAGCCTTCAGCAAAGGTGCGTGCTTCTTTCCGTCATCGGCGTGCAGTTCCGGAGTTGCTTCCGGCTTGTCCAACTCCTCTTTGCCAGCCTGCCCACTTACCTGGGCTTGCGTAGGCATTTCCTTCTGGTGTTCGGCAGCCGCCGGTTGCTCGGAAGGCGGCGGCTTCACCGGCGTTCGCAGGGCGTCGCGCGCCTCGGTAGCGGCAGGCGTGCTCTTCTGCGCCGTGGGTTCGTCGCCGCGTTCACGTTGGGTCTCTCTGTCGCTCAGACGGGCCTCTTGCTGCTCAATCAGGTGGGCTGAGTAGCGTCGGTCGAAGCTTTCCGACTCTCCGAGTTGGTCGACAATGTCGCCCGTGCGGCCGATCTGCTTGACGTAACCTTGCATGGATTGGCCATATTCCGCCCGCACACGCTCGTACTTCGCGAGCTCGTCGGGCCGCAGGCGTTCGCGCAGCGGCTTCTGGGGGTCATCGGCCACGCGTTGGTATTCGCGGTCTCGATGCGCTTGCTCGTCACGGACTTGCTGCTCTTTCGAGTGCAGCTCGTCCCAACGGCTTTCGTGCTGCGCGTCCGACTGGAACTGGCGCTGCTCGGCCAGATCGGCATTCGAGTCAGACTCGAGCATGCGCTCGTTGTAGCGCTCCTTGATGGTGGGGTCGCTCGTGCGGTCGCGCGAGCGCGAAGCGTGCGTCGACTCACGGTCGGCCTTCTCCCATGCGACCTGGTTCTCGGCGCGTTGCGCGGCACCGAAATTGCCTTCGCGGCGCCACGCCATGCCGTCTTGTCGCATCTGTTCGAGGTAGCGGTCGTGCTCGCGAAAACGGCTCGCCGGGTCTTCGGCTTGGCTGGAGAAGTTGCTCTTGAGACGACCATTGGGCTTGCGCCCGAAGCGGGCGTCTACCCGCTCGAGTTCGTCGACGCTGCTGACAGTCTTGATTGCCATTGTGTTGGGACTCCCTACGCAGCGACCGCGGCTGCGGTCTGGACTTCGTTCTTGGCCATGACGCACGCGAAACGGGCGTCTGCGACCGCCATCTCCATCTCCGGAATCTCGTTGCGCGAGCGCGCGTCGATGAGTTCCTGCAGGGCACGCGGGCGGCTCGCCTGGTCGGCATAGGCTCGGTTGGCATGCACCGTCACCGAGTGGATGTCGATGTCGACGCCGGCGATGCACTCGAGGTTGTCGGTGTAGAGGTCGTGCAGCGCGCCCGGCGCGTCACCGATCGTGCCGTCAGCAATCCAGTCGTGATTCAGCCAGTTGTAGTTGAGATACCGCGCGAGCGCGTTCGAAGCTTGGAAGCTCGCGCCCAGCGTAGCGACGTAGTGGTCGTTCAGTCCGTCGTAGACCAGCACGACGACATCGCGTTGGCCAACACGGGCAGCGATGACGTGCATCGGCAACTGAGCGGCCTGGATTCGCGGCCCCTCGGTATAGGAGGCGAACTGCACCATGCGGTCAAGACCGAGGTCATAGACGCGACTGGCGAGCGTCACGTAGTCGGCCGAGATGGCGGCCGCGAGTCCAGCTCGCATCGAGTCGGTGACAGTGCTACGGCGCAGGAAGCCGAGCTTGTGCACCGTTCGTGCGGGGTTGGTGGCGATGTAGCCCATGCGGAGGTTCCCTTCTTGGGGCGTTTATCGGTTTCGTTGAGCCTTTACTATATATTAGCTTAAGAACGAGCGCCAGCTTCTTCCACTGGCTTCCGCGATATTTTTGCGACACCCGTCACCAGACGCGAGGGCCCTTCTGTCCCGGCACGGACTGGCCGGACTGGCGCTGCGACTCCATCGGCCGGGGGCGCCCGATGTCCGGGCGCGACGTCGGTGCTTCCGGCGTCCGCACGATGGCTTGGCCGTGTTTGGCGGTGTAGGCCTCGCGCTCTTCGCGCGCAAAGCGCTCCCGCAGCGCGACAGCGGCGGGCTCCATCGCCACCCCATCCTTCTGCGTGGCCACTTCCTGCGACACACGGTCGCGGATGGCCTGGGCTTGAAGGTGCTGTTCCATGCGCTTAGAGAACTCGCTCCGACGTGCAGGGTTCGCTTGGAGCTGGCCGAACATGCGTTCGATGTACGCCGGGTCGTTCGAAGCCAGGATTTCCGTGGCCAGCTTCTTCGAGTCGTCGCGACTCATCGAGTCAACCAGGCGCGTGCGCAGCACGCCCATGTCATCCGTTTTCGCCATCGCCGCCACAGCGTCGCGGTCGATGTAGATGTGAGTGCTATCTTTCGCCCGCGAGCTGGAGACATAGGTGTTGGCCCGGTCCATGCCCGCGGTCTGCAGGACGAAGACGTTGCCGTCTACGGTCACGCCTTGAGAGGCGAACGAAGTCATCGCGTAAGCCTGGCCGAGGTGCACGCGCCCGCTCTCGTCGCAGTATTCAGACGCCTTGAACGTCACCTCACCGCGGTCGTCGGTCTTGACCTTGAACAGGTAGTCCGGCTTTCCGTCCGCGCCCTCCATTGGCACGACGGACAATATGGTGCCGAGCGTGCCGTTGATGACGCCCACGTCCAGCTCCGCGTTGAGGTTGAAGCGGATGCGGTCTCCTAGCGCCAGCGTCAGGCTATACACGCGCTCGCCGTGAGCGGCGCGAAGCGTGTAGTCCTCGCCTTGCACCTTGCCCTCTTCACGACGAATCGCCCGGACACGCTCTCCCAGAGCGCGAGCGCTGGCATTGCTGTGAGCGAGGATGAGAGACGCCTTGTCTGGGTTCTCCTGCTCGTAAGTGTGCCAGTGCTTGATGAGTCTCTCGTGCGTCTCGTCGATGCCGCCGCGCACCCAGTGCAGCAGTCCCTTGTCCTCGAAGGCCGCCAGGCCTTTGGACATGCGGCCGTCGCGGAAGTCTTCGACAGCCGTACGAGCCCATTCCTCGCGCTGACGGAAGATGGTCTGGATACGCGCCGTGCCGACGACGTCGTCCCGCGACAGGAAGCGCAGGACGCCGCCATGGGTGATGGCGTCGAGCTGGCGGTCTTCGCCTGTGAGTACAAGCTTGGCTCCCGACGCCTTGCAGTTGCGCACCAGCGCGGCCATGTAGCCGGAGCCCACCTGACCGGCCTCGTCCAAAACGAGGCAGGTGCGCTCATCGAGCACCAACTTGCCACGCTCGATGTCCTTGAGCAACTTCGCGACGGTGAAAGACTGGATGCCTGCTTCGGTCTCCAGGTTCTTTGCAGCGAGCATAGCCACAGCCGCCCCCAGAACGCGGTAGCCCTTGTCTTCGTACGCGATGCGCACCGCGTCCATCGCCGTGGACTTGCCAGCGCCAGCGGAGCCCTGCAGCGACGTGAAGCCCCCGTTCAGCGCGTGCTCGACGCCAGCCGTCTGCTCGGCGCTCAGCGCGAAGCTCTTGCCCGTCTTGTTGCGGTCGTAGGCCTCCTTCTTGGCAACCGCGGCCAGCAGCGAACCGGTGCTGAGGTCGTGGTGCGTGTCCATCGCCAGTTCGCGAGCGTCGCGAATCATTTGCGTCTCGCGGTCGATGATGGCCTGCGTCGAGAACAGCGGCTGACCGGTCTCGTTAACGCCGAGCGGCAGGAGGTGCGGACGCAGCGCGGCCTCCACTCGGGCGACCCAGTCATGGTCGGCGTCGGGGTAGGCCTCGGCAAGGCCAATCATCACTTCCTCGAAGCGGTCGGCCGTGATGACCGCCTCCATCCCGAACAGCTCGCCTTGCGTGTGCGCCAGGAGCTCTTCGTACGTCTCGATAGGCTTGACGATGTCTTCGTCGTCACCCGTCGCCATCGCTGCGTCACGGGCCGCACGGAGCTCCGCATCGACCTCGGTGCCGTACTCGCGCGCGATGTACGCCGGGTCGTTCTCAGCCAGGATTTCCGAGGCCAGACGGTCGCCAGATTCGCGCTCCATCGTCTTGACCAACTCGGCGCGCATCGCGTCAGGCTCGGTGCTGCCGGCCGCTTGCGCGTACGCGTCCTGGTCGATGAAGACGTGGCTGTTGTCCTTGGCGCGCGAGTGCGCAACGTAGGTGAGCGCGCGGTCCATCCCTGGGGTCTGGAGTGAAAAGACGTCGCCGGGAACGCTGACGCCCTGGGCCGAATAAATTGTCATCGCGTAGGCCTGCGACATGTGCAGGCGACCCGCCTCGTCGCAGTAGTCGCTCGCCCGAAAGGACAGCTCGCCGCGGTCGTCGGTCGCAACGACCAGCTCGAAGTCAGGCTGGCCGTTGCTGCCCATGAATCGGCGAATCGACGTCAGGGTGCCCAGCGTGCCGTTGATGGCGCCGATGCCCTCCTCGTCGTTCGAGCCGAAGCGCACGCGGTCGCCCTGCGCCAGGGTCAACGCGTAGCCCTTGCCGCCGTGGGCGGCCG
>FTIP01024051.1_pt1 | contig 25455 bp, 26 predicted proteins | sample 1658301 | NCBI WGS metagenome assembly FTIP01 (sample SAMEA3914813, study PRJEB12502) | metagenome | biome: forest; material: soil | place: Canada | collected 2011-07-07 | depth 0.3 m
GGCGCGCAAGGGCGTGGTGCTCGTGACGATCAACTACCGCCTTGGCGTCTTCGGCTTCCTGGCGCATCCGGAGCTCGACGCCGAGGGGCACGGCGCATCGGGGATGTTCGGCATCGAGGACCAGATCGCCGCGCTGCGCTGGGTCAAGAGCAACATCGCTGCGTTCGGCGGCGACCCGGCCAACGTCACGGTGTTCGGCGAATCCGCAGGCGCGCATGCCGTCGGAATCCTGATGGCCTCGCCAGCCGCCGCCGGTGCGTTCGACAAGGCGATCGGCCAGAGCGGCGCCTTTTGGGAAAGCGAAGGCGGTCCCATGAAGAACCACGCGCAAGCCAGTGCGATGGGCGTGGCACTCGGCGAACGGTTGCAGGCCAGGAACTTGGCGCAACTGCGCGCAATCCCGGCGCAGGAACTCCAGGTCGCCACCAACTGGACGTTTGCGACCGATCCCGCGGCGGACAGCTTCGCGCCGGCGGTCGACGGACACGTTCTCTCCACCGATCCCTACACCGCCTTCCTGGCCGGGCGCCAGAACGACGTCCCGCTGCTGGTCGGCTGGAACACCGACGAGGGGCTGCTGTTCATGCCGCGCGCGCTGCCGCACGCGACAACCGAGGCATTCGAAGCTGCCGCACGCCAGCTCGTCGGCGCCGAGAAGCTGCAGAAGTTCCTGGCGCTGTATCCCGCGGCCACGCCACAGCAAGCGCAGCAATCTGCGCGAATGTTGGTCGGCGACCAGGTGATCAAGCTGCAGACGCGCAACTGGGCCGCCAGTGCCGTTCGCACGGGACGTTCTCCGGTCTGGGTCTATCACTTCGAGCAGGTTTCGCCCTACAGCCCCGTGGCCACGCACACCACGGACGTCCCGTATGTGTTCGGCAATCTCGCGCCGCGACTCGGAGGCCCGATGGGGCCCTCCGGGCCGGTCGGCGAGCAGGATCGGGCGCTCTCCGACGCGATCCAGACCTACTGGACGCAGTTCGCGCGCACCGGCAACCCGAATGCGACCGGCCTGCCCCATTGGCCCGGCTACCTGGGCGCGGGCGGCCAGACCCAACGGCTCGGCGCGGTGACCGCGCCGGCTCCGGAAGAAGGTTCCCTGCGCTACGAGTTCCTGAACTCGTTGCGCGAAGCCGGTGGAGGAACCGCCACGTCCCATTGAGGGGCGCCCCCGCCCGACCGCTGGCGATGCCGGCGGCGAGACCGACTCATTCGAAGCAAGTCATCATGGAGACAATATCTTGAAGATCGACCGTCCGACCTCGCGCCGTCAAGCGCCTCTTTCCCTCGTTCCGACCCGTGCCGCCGTCGCCCTCGCGGCGCTGGCGTGCAGCACAGCCATCGTCCACGCCACCGAAGGCGGGAATTCCGACTATTCGCTCGGCGTGGAGACCCAGTTCACCGGCATCATGTCGGCGCCCGGGCTGCACGAGTTCCTGTTCATCACGCACTACGACGCGTCGCATTCGAAGGACAACGACGGACACGACAACGCCAAGCTCGCGTACTTCGACACGATGGTCAACGCCGTCGCGGAGCGCCTCGTCTACGTCTGGCCGGGTGTCACGTTCCTGGGTGCCAACGTCGAGACACGCGCGGCCTTCGCTGTGCCCGACATTCACGTGTCCGTCGGCATCAAGCGCCCCACGCCACCGGGGCCGCTGGACCTCAGCGGCAAGTCCACGGGCGTCGTCGACCCGAGCCTGTTCCCGTTGATCCTCGGTTGGCATTCGCCCACGTTCCATCAGACGGTCGGTGCCGAGTTCATCTTCCCCATCGGGCAGTACGACTCGAGCGAACGCGTCAACGCGGGTCGCAACTACTACGCGGTGGCACCGGCGTACACGTTCACGTGGTTCCCGCAGAAGGGCTGGGACATCAGCGGCAAGCTGCGCTACGAGTTCAACGGCAAGAACAAGTCGACCGACTACACCTCCGGCGATGAAGCCTCGCTGGAGATGGGCAGCAACTACCAGTTCCACCAGAACATGATGGTCGGCCTGGCCGGCTACATCTACCAGCAGACGACCGACGACCGGCAGCACGAGGCGATCGTCAACGGCAACGGCAACAAGGGACGCGTGAACGGCTTGGGTCCGTCGTTCACCTACGCGTTCTCGCCCAAGACGGCACTGGTGCTCAAGGTGGAGCAGGAGTTCGGCGCACGCAACAAGACCGAAGGCACGCGCTACTTCATCCAGTTCAAGACGCCTCTCTCGGAGTGATGCTCGACCGAGCATCGACGAAAGTCCTTGCTCGTTGTTGCGATCGTCGTCGCTCGACGCGGGCCGCCGCGCCCGCGACTGACCGTGCGCGACCCGGTGGCCGCGGCCCTGCTTCCGCAGGGCCGCTCAGCGCCTCATGCGCGGCAATCGCCGCAGGCGGAGACACTTCATGAAACGACGACAGTGGTTGACGCACGCGTTGGCCTGTGCCGGTACTGGCTCGACGCTGATGTCGAGCGCGTCGAGCGTCGGGGCCGCACCGTCCGACAGCGACCTGCTGATCGGCCAGACGGCCGCTTTCAGCGGTCCGCTCGGGGCTCCCGTCAAGATGATCTTCGCAGGCACGACGCTGGCAATCGCCGAGGCCAACGCGCGCGGCGGCGTGGGCGGGCGCCAGGTGCGGCTGCTCTCGCTGGATGACCAGTTGAAGGCCGAGATCGGCGCGGCCAACTGCCATCGGCTGATCACCGAAGACCACGTCCTGGCGCTGTTCGGCACCGTCGGGGGACGCACCGTGCAGGCCGCGCTGCCGATGCTGCAGCAAGCCGACGTGCCGCTGATCGCGCCCTACGCGATCCCCGATGCGGCCCGCGAGAACGCGCGCGGCACCGCGTACTGCGTGAGAGCGAGCTTCGCGCGCGAGCTGGAGGTGCTGGTCCAGCAGCTCGCCACGATCGGTATCACCCGCATCGCCCTGGCCCATGTCTCGGTCGCCACCGAGATGCCGGCGACGCTGGCCACCGTGCTCGCCGCGCACTCGCTGCAACCTGCTGCGGTGGCCAGCATCGCCATGAACGGCGCCAACCTGGCCGAGGCCGCACAGGCGCTGGCCAAGTCCAGGGCGCAGGCGGTAATTCTCGCCCTCGACACGCTGCCAGCCGCTGCGCTGATGAAGGCGATGTGGACCGCTGGCGAGTTGCCGTTCTTCTATGGAACGTCGCTGGTCGCCGGAGAGCAGCTGTGGCAGGCGCTCGGCGGCCATACTCGCGGCCTTGTCGTCGCCCAGGTGATGCCCTATCCGTGGAATGGCGTCGATCCCGACGTGCACGCGTTCCAGGTCTTGTGCAAACGCGCCGGCGTCGAGCCCAGCTATCACAACATGGAAGGCTACGTCGCCGGCCGCGTGCTGATCGAGGGCCTGCGACGCGCGGGCAGCGAGCCCACCCGCGCCAGCCTGCACAAGGCGATGCGCTCGCTGAGCCTGCGCGTCGCCGGCATGGACATCAGCTTCGCCGGCGGCAGCCCCACCGGCTCACGCTTCGTGGAGCTCGTGCAGGTCAGCGAGCAAGGGCGCTTCGTGCGTTGATGCCAGGCCGACACCGTAGCGGGCGAGGTCGCGCGCGAGATCGTCGACCAGCTCGTTGACGTCGCCACCCTCCGCGATGGCCCCGTAGACGTGGAAGTCCGGGCGCACCAGCATCGCGACGATGCCCATGCGTTCCATCCACGGCAGGAATTTCCCGTCGACGTCGATGAGACCGTCGACCGGCCCGTCGACATTGCCAGGTTCGACGATGACGACGGGCGTGGCGCCAATGCGTCTAAGGAAAGCCTTTTCATGCTCGCCCAGTGTTGCCCGGGCAACGCCGCTGCGCATGACCAGCACAAAGCCCAGCCCGACGACGTCGTCGAACCGGCCCACGTGGTCGCCGGCGCGCACCTTGCCGTGGGGAGCGAGCATCCCGGCCGGCGCCTGGATCGATCCATCGCGGCCGCGCCGAAGAATGCCGTCCGTCAGGCGAGGGAATGCCGGTGGCGGCGCAGCCTGGCCGCTGAAGAATGCCGCGTCGCGCTCGGCTGCCTTCTCGGCGTCCGGAATGCAGATCACCTTGCCCAGGTACATGGACAAGTCGATCACGTCGCTCACGTGCGGGCGGCGCTCGGGCTGGTAGGTATCGAGCAGCGAGTCATCCGCCTCGCCATTGAGGACGAGGTCCAGCTTCCATGCCAGGTTCCAGTCGTCGCGCAGGCCGGCGCACATGCCCTGTCCCATGAACGGCGGCATCACGTGCGCGGCATCGCCCGCGATCAGGAGTCGGCCGTCGCGCCAGGTGTCGGCGAGCAGCGACCGGAAGCTGTAGACCTTGTGGCGCACGATCGTTGCCTGGTCGGGCGTCACCCAGGGGGCGAGCAGCGTCCATGCGACGCCTTCGGCCTCGAGATACTCACGCGTCTCGTGCGGCAGCCGCATGAATTCCCAACGTCGGAAGTACCGGCCGTCCTTGATTCCAGCGGGCACGATGGTGGTCGGCCGCGCCGGATTGCAATACTGCGCAGCGGGCGGCACATCCAGCGTCACGCCCTCGTGCGGCAGCACGTCGATGACCAGCCAGTCCGCTTCGAAGCCTCGATCTTCCTGGGTCGAGCCGATTGCCGCGCGCACGATGCTGTTCGCGCCGTCCGCGCCGACCAGGTATTTCGCACGCACGGTGCGCGTCCGCCGCGTCTCCTGGCGCACGACGATCTGCGCGTAGTCGCTGGTCTGCGTGATCTCGATCGCCTCCCAGCCGAGATTCAGCTCGACCTCCGGGCGGTCGCGAACAGCCTTGTCGAACATCGTCTCCAGCGTCGGTTGATGGATGAAATGCACCTCCGGGCCGCCCGAGATCGACTCCGCGGACCAGTCGATGGCCAGCAGTTCCTTCCATTCGGCGTTGAACCAGCGGTACTGCGGGCCCGCATGGCTGACCGACGGCAGCTTGCGGCCCATGCCCAGCGCCGACAGCACGCGATACAACTCGTGGTCGATGCATACCGCACGCGGCAGGGGATAGCGTTCGGTCCAGCGTTCGAACACGGCCACGCGATGACCCTGGCGCGCCAGTGCGAGCGCGAGGATCTCGCTGACCGGACCGTAGCCGATCAGCACAACGTCGTAGAGAGGGATGTCCTGGTTCATGGTGGTTTCCTTGCCGACGCGCTCAATGGCCCGCCAGTTCCTTGTTGACGATGAAATCCTCTGGAACGTCCGGGCCCCAGACATAGAGCGAATCCTCGGCCGGATGGTCCGCCGTCGGCCAGGTGCTGCCGGCCTCGACGAAGTCAATGTCGAATGAGTACTCCGCGTAGCTGCCCCAGGGGTCGCGCACGTAGCGGAAGTAGTTCGAGCCGAGCACGTGTCGCCCGATGCCCCAGCCCTGCGGGTACCCGGCCTGGATCATCTGTTGCGTTCCCATGCCCACGGCATCGATGGACGGCACGCACCAGCTGCTGTGGTGCAGTCCAACGCCATCGGACTTGGCGAACGCGACAAGGTGGTGGTCACTGCCATGCGGCGTGTGCAGGAAGGCAATGACCGGGGCCGAACCGTCTGACACGCGCAGGCCGAGCACGTCCTGGTAGAACGCCGAAGCAGCCTGGACGTCCGACGCGAACAGCAGGATGTGTGACAGGTAGAGCGGCCGCGTGGTCTGCGCCTTGCTGCGGCTTGGTGACCGGCCGACATTGGCCGGCTCGGGGGCGAACTCGCGCGGGCCTGGCGCGGAAGGCGACGACTTTTCCGAGACCTTCAGCTGGATCGCCAGCCCATCCGGCCCCTGGATCCACAGGCTGCCGGGATCGGCGCCGCGCGGCGCGGCAATTCGCGGTACTTCGCGCTCGTCGATGCGGCGCTCGAAGCGCTGCAGATCGGCCGCATGGATGCCCAGGGTGATCCAAAGCAGGCGCTTGGCGGCCCCGCCCTGCACGACCCGGGCCCACCGATGCGGATGGCCGAACGTGTAGAGCGCCAGCGCGCCTTCTTCGTCTCGCACGTCGAGTCCGAAGGACTTGTAGAAATGGCGCGCCGGCTCGAGGTCCGGCACGCTGAACACGAACTCGTCGACGGAGTGAACCGCCAGGAGATACTCATGCTGGTTGGACGATGTCATCGTTTGTCTCCGATGGTGTTGTCACGCGGACGTGGCTCCGCCCGCACCGCGCGTCGTGCGCGGTGCCCGTCCGTTGGTCGAGCCTGGAAGCTTCTTAGATGACCCGCTGGCGCTGAGTTCCGAGCACGCCGGCGCTGAGCGTCATCACGTCGCCGCGCTTGAGGAACTTCGGCGGCTTCATGCCGAGCCCGACGCCCTGCGGCGTGCCGGTGATCACGAGGTCGCCAGGCAGCAGCGTCATGAACTGGCTCAGGTAGGAGACGATCTCGGCGACCGGGAAGATCATGTCGGCCGTGCTGCTTTCCTGGCGCAGTTCGCCGTTGACCGAGAGCTGCAGCGGGATCGATTGCGGATCGGGCAACTCGTCGCTGGTGACGAGCCACGGGCCGATGGGCCCGAAGCCGTCGAAGCTCTTGCCTTTGCCCCACTGGCCGTTGCGCTTGATCTGCCAGTCGCGTTCGGAGACGTCGTTGGCCAGGCAGTAGCCCGCCACGTGCTTCAACGCGTCAGCCACGGCCACTTTGCGGGCCAGCGAGCCCATCACGAAGCCCAGCTCGATCTCCCAGTCTCCGGCCTGCGATCCTTCGGGCAGTTCCACGTCATCGTTCGGGCCTGCAATGCTGGTGAGCGCCTTCGTGAAGACAACCGGCTCTTTCGGGATCTCGAGTCCCGACTCCTCCGCGTGCTTGCGGTAGTTCAGGCCGATCGCCACGAATTGGCGGGTACCCGCCACCGGTACGCCGAAGCGCGTGCCTTGCGGTACCAGCGGCATCCTTGCGAGGTCGATCGCCGCGAGCGCCTGCAGCTTGGCGGGCGCCATCCAGTCCGGCGTCAAATCGGGCACCAGCAGCGAGAGGTCGCGAACGAGGCCGTCGGCGTCGATCGCTCCCGGCTTTTCGGCACCCACAGGGCCATGGCGAAGCAGCTTCATGTCTTGTCTCCAGCAATTGTTCGAATTGAACTAAACGTCAAATTGACGATTCGGTATCGAAATCTACGCGCTTTGAACTAAGTGTCAATATGACAATGAGATCATGATGGTGGGGATTTCCCTGCCCTGATGCGCAGGGAAGAATACGAATCGCCTCAGGTATCCTCGCGCTCGATGACACGACAGCCACCCAAACCCATCGTCGAAGACCACCGCGTGCGCGTCGGCGCCCAGCGACGCGAGAAGACGCGCATGCGGCTGATCGACAGCGCGCTGGAGGTCGTGGTGGCCAAGGGCCCCGACGACGCCGTGATCGAAGACTTCATCGCGGCCGCAGGCGTTTCGCGCGGCACCTTCTACAACCACTTCAAGACGAGCAACGAGCTCATGCTCACGTTGGCAACGGCGATGAGCGACGAAGTCCTGCAGACCATCGACCCCCTCGTGCTAAGCATCCCGGAGCCCATGCACCGCTTCACGACGGGTGCCCGCCTGTACATGCAGATGGCGTTGCGCTATCCCCTCTGGGGCACGTTCATCACGCGCGTCGGCACGCGCATCGCGGCCCGCGGACAGCTGATCGACCGCAACCTCACGCGCGACCTGATAGATGCCCGCAAGGACCGTCGCATCCGCATGGACAGCGTTCGAGTGGCACGCGACATCGTGCTCGGATCGATCTTCTACGGCATAGAAACGATGCTCACGGAACCCACACATGACCATCATCCGGAACACATGATGCGTTGCGTGCTGATCGGCTTCGGCCTCGATCCCGTCGAAGCCGACGCGATCGCCTTCATGCCGCTGCCGACGCCCGGTACATTGGAAGGTCCCATCTTCTCCAGGCTCAAGCCGGTGCGGACCGGATCACGCAAGACTGCCAAGCCCCGCGGCTAGCGATGCCGTGGCGAGCGACCCACTCGTCCTGCCTGTCACGCTTGCGCGGCACCGATCTGGAACGTGCCGACCACCTCGCCAAGTCGCGTCGCCTGGTCCTTCAGTGATCCGGCCGCCGCTGCCGATTCCTCCACCAGCGCCGCGTTCTGCTGAGTCATCTGATCGAGCCGGTTGACGGCCTGGTTGATGTCGGATATCCCGCCGCGCTGCTCGGACGTTGCCATCGCGATGTCGCCGATCAGGTCTCCCACGCGGCGAACGCTTGCGACGACCTCCGACATCACGTCTCCAGCCCGCTCGACCAGCTGGGAGCCGGCGGCGATAGTTTCTACTGAGCCGCCGATCAGCGCCTTGATCTCGCGCGCGGCAGAGGCCGACCGCTGCGCCAGCGCACGAACCTCGTTGGCGACGACCGCGAAGCCGCGTCCCTGCTCGCCAGCGCGCGCGGCTTCGACCGCGGCGTTGAGTGCGAGTATGTTGGTCTGGAAGGCGATGCCGTCGATGGTCGCGGTGATGTCCGCGATGCGCCTCGAGCTCTCGGTGATCCGCGACATGTTGTCCGTCACCCGGGCGAACGCGGCGCCGCCCCGGTTGGCCGCATCGATCGCCGACGTAGCCAACTGTCGCGCATGCCTGGCCGTGTCGGCAGTCTGAGCCACCGTCCCGGTGAGCTGCTCCATTGAACTCGATGCTTCCTGAAGGCTCGAGGCGGCATGCTCGGTTCGCGTCGACAGGTCCAGGCTGCCCGATGCGATCTCGCTCGACGCGACGGAGACCGACTGCACGCCGTCGCGCACCTCGCCGACAAGAGCGCGCAAACGCTCGTTCATCCCCTGCATGGCAGTCATCAGCGAGCCGATCTCGTCCCTTCTTCCCGAGCGGATGCGTTGCGTCAGGTCTCCCTGCGCAATGGCCTGAGCGACGCGAACGCTCTCTGCCAGCGGCCGGCTGATCGACCTGGAGACACGGGTCATGACCGCCAGCGCCACCAGGCAAACCAGGAGCATCACGGCGAACCCGCCTATCGCGGTGGCACGACTCTGCGTCTGTGCCAGTGCCTTCGCGTCCGCGCCATGCGCCACCTGCAATGCGACAAAATCGTCGATGGCACGCAGGTACACGTCGAACGAGGGCTTCATCGTCTCCAGCGCCAGTCTGGACGAGCCGGCGGTGTCGCCGTTCTGGACAAGCTTCGACAACTGCTTGGAGAGCTCGACGAGCCGCGATCGCGCCACGCTGATCCGGTCGAAGGCCGTCTTGTCGTCGGGCTGCTGGGCGAGCGTCTGCAATTCCTTCTGCGCCGTGGCGCTGTCCGCGATTCCCTGCTTCAAGGCGGGGCCGAATGTCTGCACGATGACCGGATCGGCGCTGATCGATGTCGCGAGCGTGCGCTGGATATTCGTTTCGATCAGGCCGCGCCAACGCGTCGCCTTCACGACGTTGACCTGGGCGTCCTCCATGCGGCTCATCGCTGCGGAGGCGTCGGCCTCGGATCGGATCTGCATCCAGCCTCCGCTCGCCGCGACAGCGACGATGATGGCGATCGTCACTCCGCGCAGTTTCGAGGAAACGGATATGTTGTCGAGGTTCATCGAGTCTCCAGGCACGCACACGAGGTCGACTCGTCTGGCGGGCATATTTGGCGCCGCGCCTCCTGCGGAGTGAGCGGACTGTGCGAATGCGGACAGACCGGCACCGCTGCACTAAAAATTCTAGGCAGCAGGAAGTTGCGCGGACAGATGCGAGATTGATCGCGGCGATCACGAAAACGTATCGCTGCCGAGCCCTCGCTCCACGTGGAGGGGTTCTGCGCGGCGCCGAGCACGACTCGCTCGCAGAGAGACTGCGCCCGCCGCCTCGGCGACCGATGCCTAGGCCGGGGCGGAAGCGTCTCCGCGAGTCGCCTCAGCCCGCCTCATGAACTCGTCGAGGACGACGTTGAATTCGTCCGAGACCAATTGCGGAAAATGATGCGGCGACGCGATGACGAGCCGCCGCGCGCCGCCGATCTCCGCGACCCGATCCGCGGTGGCTTCGAATGCCGGGCTCCAGCCGCCCGTGACCACGAGCATCGGCACCTTCCCGTTGCGCATCTGCTCGAGCTGACGCGTGATCATCGCCTTGTTCGGCAGCCGAAGCTGTGTGAGCCCCTCACCCATGCGCCGCAACTGCTCCGGCGAGCGGCCGCCGCGGATTTCGTCAGGGATGCGAACGAGCTTCGCGAACATCCGTGCGCGCGAGGCCATCGACAAGGAGAAGATGCGCGACAGCAGGATGCTGACGCCGAATCGCCGGACATCGGGGTTGTCCGTGGCCACTTTCTGCAGCGCCGGCTCGATCAGTGTCAGCGATCGAACCGCACCCGGACGTCGAGCCGCAGCGGCGAGTGCGACAGCGCCTCCGAATGAATGGCCGACCAGATGCGCGCCGTCTCCGAGCAATTCCGCAACCCATGCGGAGTCCAGTTCGGCATCGTCCGGACGCCCTGGCGACGGCGAGCGACCATGACCAGGCCGGTCGGGAACCAGCACTTGCCAGCCGCGTTCAGCCAGTCGCTCCTGGGTCGCGAAATGTTTCGCGCCACCGACCTCGCTGCCTTGAGCGCTGCCGTGAACCATGACGACGCGCGCACCCTCAGCACCCCAGGGCGTCAACCAGATCGGCGTGTTTGCGACCATCGACAGATCGGCCATGTTTTCTCCGTTGAGATTCGAGCAGGTTGGCGTGGATGCACCGCGTCAGGCGGCGAGCCATGCGCTAGCGTCGGCTTTCATTGACTTCTCGAGGTCGCTCCCGCGCGTCGCGAACACGCGCTCGACAGGGAATCCGCTCTTCTCCAGCACATACGCCAGGGGTGCGTATTCGCGCGGGTAGCGCTTCACGACGGCGTGGTCGATGTCCACGAGTCCTCGCGGGAACGTGAACGTCCCCATGTCGTAGACGCTCTGGCGCTTGAGCAGCTTCCAGCGTCCATCACGCTTCTCGGCCAGGTCGAAGAAATGGTTGTGCACGCTGCATCCGAGGTCTATGCGAACATTCTCTCCGACAATCATGGCGCTGGTCTCGACGACAGCCTTGTCGCCATGCAGCATCACGACCGGTGTGCCGATCAGGTGCTTGGTGCGCAAGTCCGACGATCCCATCCGCATCGAGCCGTCGACGAACTCACTGAATTTCCCCTCGAACCAGGTGACTTCGATCGTGCCGTCGGGATGGAACAGTTCCCGCAGGCGCGTCCATTCGCCGAGATCACGGTGCATCCAGCCAGTGATCAGGTCGGTGATCTGAAGACGGTCTTCCCGGCGATCGGTCATGGGTAGCTTTCATGCGCAGGGCCCAGCGGCTACCGGATGGTCGCGCAGTGGTCGCATAATCACAAATAGATTGATATGACGGATCTATCATATTATTTGATATCGAGACTGCAATGGATCTCCGACACCTGCGATATTTCCTGGCACTCGCCGAGGAAGGTCACTTCGGACGAGCTGCCGAGCGCCTTCACATCGTCCAACCCGCGCTCAGCATGCAGATTCGCGCCCTCGAGGAAGAGCTCGGCGGCGCGCTATTCGTGCGAACCAGCCGCCGCGTGGAGCTGACCGCCGCCGGAATGCTGCTGCGCGACGAGGCAGGCCGCACGCTTGAACTCGCCGCCCACGCCAAGGAGACCGTGCAGCGCGCCTTGCGAGGCGAGACCGGTCGCGTGCGCGTGGCGTTCGCCGGCAATGCGGTCTTCAGCGGCAAGCTGATGGGAGACCTGCGCGCCTTTCGTGCAGCCTATCCGGACGCCGAACTCGTCGTCCAGGAGATGGCTCCGCAGCTGCAGGCAGACGCCATCTGCGCCGGCCTCCTTGACGTCGGCTACGCGCCGGGGCATGGCGTCAGCAAAAACGACGAGTTCATTTCGACGCCGGTTGGCACGTGGCGCATGGTGGTCGCGTTGCACCAGGATCATCCGCTGGCCGGGCGAAAGCGATTGAAGGCCCGTATGTTGATCGGAGAGCCGTTGATCCTATACGCGACAGGGGACGACGAGAGCGTCGTGGCTGCATTGCGCGCAGCGATGGGAGGTGAGCCGCGCATCGCGCATCGCGCAGCCAATACGCTGACAGTGTTGGCATTGGCGGCATCAGGGCTGGGGTTCGCCGTAGTGCCGGAGCCGCTGCAAGAGGTGGCTGTTCCCGGTCTGGTTTTCGTGCCTCTGAACGAGATATCTCTGCGCGCAGACCTGCTGCTGACCAGTCGGCGCAACGAGACGAGCGGCGCAGTCCAGGCATTCGTCTCAACGAGTCGAAGCTTGATTCGCCAGCCTTGAAAAACTGCTGTCGACACGCCTGAGAGCGATCTTTTCAATCATGCAGCTTCCCGGAAGACGCTCTGCGTCTCCTGAATTGCTGCTATGGGCTCGAAACCAGACATCCGCAATCAGGCGTCGGCTTTCGTTGCAGTCCCGATTCTCTCCACCAAAGGCGCCTACATGGAATCGAATGCATCAGCTCACGCGCGGCAATGCTCAACCGTGCCTCCGCGTCGACTTCTGCGCTCAGATCGTTGCATACTCATTTTTCCGAGAACGCATCGTCGTGTTCGAGGAGCTGAGGTCAGTCCTGCCGTCGCACATCGAGATGCGAATGTCCACTCGCCGCAGGCTTGCCGCGGTCAACTCAACATCGGTTCCAGATCTGGATCGCTCGTGGCCATCGCGCGTCGATAGGCCGGCCGCTCACCGACGCGGTGGAGATAGGCGCGAATGTTCGGATAGGGCTCGAAGTCGACCGGCTGGAACAGCCGCATCGTGGTGAGCGAGAAGACGCTCATGATATCCGCGGCCGTGAACTCGCCGCCGGCCAACCAAGGCGCTTCGCTGAGCCGACTTTCGACCAGTGCCAGTACGCGATCGAACCGGGCCTGTAGCCCCATCTGCACGGGATGATCGGCGGGCAGCCTGGCGTAGCCCAGCATGATGAGTCGCACAATGGCAGGCTGCAGGTTGCCATTGGAGAAGTGGAACCAGTACAGGTACGACGCGTAGTCACGATGGTGCGCCTCGAGCTTGAAGCGGCCGCCTCCGTGCTTGACGATGACGTACTCGACGATTGCCGCCGATTCGGCCAGCATGAACCCGTCGTCCTCGATCACGGGCGCCGCTCCGAGAGGATGCAATGCCTTCAGTTCGGGGGGCGACAGGTTAGTCCCCGGTTCGCGCGTGTAGCGCCGCAGTTCGTAGGGCAGGTCGAGCTCTTCGCACAGCCAGACGATGCGTTCAGAAGCACTGTGGCCAAGGTGATGGATCGTGATCATGATGCGTAGAGATCGAATGGTTCAAAGGGTGCGTTCGTGGCCGCGAACGGCCGTCGGCGCGAATCCGAAGCGTTCTCGAAACCGGATGGCGAACCGGGATGGCGACTCGTATCCCACGGACAGTGCGATGTCCGATACCGGCTTGGCGGTGGCCTGGAGAAGCGTCAGTGCAATGGACATCCGGGCGTCGACCAGCAGTTTCGTGAGCGTGGTGCCCTCGGCCACTAGCCGTCGGCGGAGTGTCGCCTCGGACAGCGCGAGTTCCGCTGCCACGCGATTGGTGGGCCAGTCGGCGTCCAGGCGTCCGGAGATCAGCGCGCGTACCTTGACGGATGTGCTCGCGTTCAACGGCGTGCTCCGGACGACGTAGCCGTCTTCCAGCAGCCAATGCATCACCTCGAGAACGCGCTGCCTGGCGATGGACAGTGGCAGGCCTGCCGCCGGCGTCAGCGACTGGCGCGCCCTCTCGAAAGCCTCCGCCAGCGCCGGCCTGACCTTGGCGATCAGGCGCAGCGGCGCCGATTTCCTGCGCCGCGCGTTGCATTCGGCAAGGTAGTGCGAGTCTCCAAGCAACGCATCGTCGAACAACAACCAGCGAGCCTCGTACTGGCTGCCGTCGAGCACCGAATTATTGAAGTCGACGGTCTGGTTGCCTTCGACCAGGAGTGCCTGTCCGGCGACGCCCATGGCAGCGGCCCCGCGTTCCGACCGGATGGACTTAGTGCCTCGGTCGACCAGGATCAACGCAGGCTGGTCTACGCGCATGCGGAGCATCTGCAGGTCACGTCCTTGCAGGACATGGGCCACCATTCCCACGCCTGGCTTGATGTGGATTTCCCTGGCCAGCCCCGCGCCGTCGGGAAGCGTGTCGTTGCGTTCGCTCATCGTCCGCCCGAGGCGATGGTGAACGCCTTGCCGATCGTGTGCTCGAGGGCCATGTAGGCCACCATGGCCGGCGTGGCAGTAGGAGGCAGGTTCAGCTTGGGGACGTCGAGCGCGGTCACGGTGATGACGTAACCGTGAGTCTCTCCGACGGGAGGCATCGGGCCGAGGTAGCCAGGCGCGCCCATGTCGGTGTTGAGCGACACGGCACCGTCGGGCAAAGCCTGCGGATCCGTTCCTGCGCCTCTCGGCAGCGAACTCGCGGACGCTGGAATGTCGGCCACGATCCAATGCCACCAGCCGAAACCTGTCGCCACGTCGGGGTCGTACATCGTGACGATGAAGCTCTTGGCGTCCGGCGGCGCACACCGCCACTCGATTCGAGGAGAGACGTTCTCGCCGTCTCCGCCCATCTCGGCAGCCGCGAAATGGATGCGGCCCATCTTGCCATCGGGAATGTCTGGGCTGCCGACGCTGAAGACCGGGCTGTCTCCGCCACCATCGACAGAGTGCGCAGCGGAAAGGAGCAAGGAAGGGAGTGGCTTGAACATGGTGTGCTCGTTGATTTGAACGCCTTCAGTCTAGGTTTCCTGGTTCAATCGTTTGGTGCCGCGCCGGTCGACTTTGGTGCAGATCCGATCACACTACCTCTTGCTGTGTTTGTCGTCGGCGTGGAACCGGTGGACTCCTTCCAATGTCGGTGATCAAGCCATGCCAGGAACATGATCGGTCGAAAAGCCAGAGGCTTCGAGTCATCCGGGTTGGAACTCGCGCGGTACGGACGTCACCTCGCTCGAAGCAATCTCGGGGACGGCTACGCGCCGAAGTCGACGCGCGCCAAGTCGAGGTAGCACCTCTCCGCCGCGAGTCAGCGGTGACCGGTATAAAACTCGCTGGCGATCTTCCACTGTCCGGCCACCCTCAGCAATTGCAGCGTCTTCCAATCCCAGCTCGCACCCTCGGCCGATGAGTTCACGTAGACCAGCGAGACGTTGGCGAGCGAGCCGTCTTGAGAGACGTGCACGTCCTGAAACTTCTGGGTGAATGGCGGCCCGCTGAACACGCCGCGTTGGATGCCGTCGTCTTGATGCGAGTCATTCATGCACCTTCATGGTTGATGGGAATGCAGAGGTGTCGAGGCCGACTGCCTCTCACGGGCGACAGGTCGTTCCCTTCGCGAAGAACGTCGGCTCGACGCTCGGCAGCCAATGTATGCAGCCGCTGGTCGAACATGGCCCCGGGGGGGCGATGAAGTACGGTTCCCAGGTGCCGAAGTGCCAATGGTGGCTGAGAAAATTGAACACACGCTTCGCCCAGCTAAGACGGCTCGCTTACTTCGCCTCGTGAAAGATGATTCCCAACGTATTTCGCGTTCCGGCTCGCAGCTTACTCACCCCATGGCGTACGTTCGCACGGTACGCTCCACGCACGCCAGAAACCGGACGGCAGTTCACCGGGATGATCACGGCCTCACCTTCTTCCAGTTGCACGACATCGACGGTGCCAGGCTTCTTCGGCGCCGTCTCGGCGAGCATCAGCTCGCCGCCCATGAAATCCGTTCCAGGCTTCGAGAGCAGGAACACGACCTGGAACGGGAAAACGTGATCGCCGTACAAGTCCTGGTGCAGACAGCAGTAGTCATCCTGGCCATACCTGAGCATCAGTGGCGTCGGTCGGCGCTGTCCCGCCAAATTGCAGATGGCCACGAATTCCTCGTGGGTCGGCGGAAAGCGCTCGTCCATGCGCATGGCCTGGTGCCAACGATTGGCAATGGGAGCGAGATACTCGTACAGACCGGCGCGTAGCTCCCCCACGATGTCCGGCAGCGGGTAGCCGAAATACTTGTACTCTCCGCGGCCGAATGCGTACCGTTCCATCACGACGCGGCTGCGGAATAGACTCGCTTCCGCGTATAGATGCATTAGTCGCCCGCATTCGGCCGACGTCAGGAGCCGCGGAAGCGACGCGTGCGTGTTCGTGGCGAGCGTCGCTTCGACTTGATCCCAACTAATCGCCTCGAGCCGACTCCCGAAGGAATCGTTCAAGACCGGCAGCATGGGACTGGTACGCGCGGACGAGAGAGTCGATTGCTCAAACAGGTTCATGGTCATCTTCTCGATTTCGGTGACCCTCAGTCATCTTCCGCCACCTCAGGCGTACCGTGAAAGAAAATCGTGGTGCTCAACCGCTGCCCCGATCGCACGCGGCTGATCGCATGCTTCGTGTTGACGCGGTAGAAGCCCTTCGAACCTTTGAAGGGGCGCTGGGCCGCCGCGAAAATCACCGCGTCCCCACGGTTCAACGGAACCACGATCGGTCGCGATTGCATCCGAGGCCGCTGCTCGATCATGACGAACTCGCCCCCAGTGAAGTCATCGCCTGGCTGGGACAACAAGATGGAGACCTCGAGCAAGAAGCCCTGTTCTCCGACGGGTGTCTGGTGAAGTGCCTCGTGCTCGCCAGCGCGCAGATGAGACACGATAGCCTGAGGTATCTCATGACCGTCCAATGACGGCATCATCTGCATTTCTGCGAGGCGCGCTGGGAACTGCGCTGCGCGGCCCATCGCGGACATCCATCGATTCGAGATGAGAGCCAGATACCCGTAGAGTTCGCTCGCCAGATCATTCAGTGGGCTGGGCAGCGGCGGCATCAGCCGCTGAGTGGATCGGGCGTCGAAATCCGTTGCCTCAACCTCCGCACCGCTTCTACCGCAGCGACCGTCCCAAGAGGCCAGGAACGAGCCTATCTGCGAAGCAGTCAACAAGCCAGGAAGTACTGCATAACCTTCCTTGTCCAAATCAAGCACGAGCTTGGCCCAGTCCAGCTCGAGCATTACGGCGTGGCTCACTTATTGATCACCACGTAGACAAATTCGCCGCTCGACAGCGGGATCTCGCGCGAGTATTGCTGCCCGGCGCGCGTCGTCGATGGCGAACCGGATGGTCGCGGGAGTATGTGCGTACTTGTTGTCATTTCGAGGCCTCGAGATCTCGTCGAAGAATCGACTTTAAGGAGCCCGCCGAACGAACGCTTTCTGCTGCTTGGCGCTGTGACGATGATCGATCTTGTACCAGCGTACGAAGTTCGTGGCCCAGGTTCGGGCCGCAACCAGATCGACGGAGCCGTCGGCCGGGAACGCTGGGCGGTACTTAGCGGTTCGGGGCAGCGACTCGGCATAGGCGTTCTCGTCACTCACTCGCGGTCTCCCGGCGCTGTTCTGTGGCGGGGGCTGAGCCAGGCGTTGGCTGGCCCTACCGCGGCAGCGCGGCGGCCACGGCGACAGCTAACGGAGTGGTTGGTCTACCGATGAGGGCGCTGAGATCGTGAGACGGAGTGTAGAGTTCGTCGTCGGTGGCCGCTTTGGCATCTGCGTCAGCGATGAGATGGGCGAGCTTGGTCGGGAGGCCAAAGCTCTCCAACATCGCCTGATAGGCTTCCTGAGGCAGGTTGTCGTAGACGACGTTTTTGCCCGACTGCTTGCTCACTTCAGCGGCAAACTCCGCCATGGTGAACGCAACATCGGCGCCAAGCTCATAGATCTTGCCGGCCCGGCCTGGGGTCGTGAGGACAACGGCTGCGGCGTCTGCAAGGTCTGCGCGTGTGACGGCAGAGTTGCGACCGTTGCCAGCGGAACCGGCGATGACCCCGTGCTCCAGCGCCGCGGCTAGCGATCCGGTGTAGTTTTCGAGGTACGACGGGTGGCGAAGAAACACCCACTGAATGGTGGATGCGGCGAGGTGCTGCTCAGTGGCCAAGTGGCCGGGCGCGATCAGGAGGGCTGTCGTGTCTGCCCGGAGGACGGAGGTGTAAGCAACGAGCTGAACACCAGCAGCCTTGGCGGCGTCGATTACGGCTTTGTGTTCGGCGACACGCCCATCCGTATCGACGTTTGGGGATGAGATGAGAAGAAGGCTAGTTGCTCCCACGAACGCTTTAGCGAGGGTGGCGGGCTTGCTATAGTCTGCTTCGCGGACTCGCACGCCGAGGGCGGCGAGGTCTCCAGCCTTGTGCGGCGTGCGCACAGCCGCAACGATCTGGTTGGCAGGGACGCGCTTGAGCAGACTGGCGATGACGAGGCGGCCTAGCTGGCCACTGGCGCCGGTGATGACGATCATTTTGTATATTCCTCTTGGGTTGAGCAATCCAGGAAGGCGAGCACAGGCTGCCCGTAGCAGCACGCTTGGCTCGCTCGGTGGTCGCGTAAGCGTGGGGGGCTCGGGGGAGACGGGGCGCGGCGTTGCCCGGCTCCTTCTTGTGCAGAGACGGGAACTTTCCTTCACCTCTGACGCAGCCGACAGCGCTAGGGCGGAATAAGGATCCCTCCCCTGGGCGCCGCCAACGCACTCGGGCGGGAGTTAATCCGCACCTTGTGTATTCTCAGATGGTGTTCCATGGCGATATGGAGATGAGCGACCCGGCACGCGTTCTTGCCTCACGTCCTCCGGCACACCGCCTCGATGTTGTTGCCGTCGGGATCGATGACGAAAGCCGCGTAGTAGCTTTCGCCATAACGTATGCCCGGCTTGCCATTGTCCTTGGCACCCTTGTCGATCGCCGCTTTGTAGAAAGCATCGACCGCCGTACGGGTCGGACTGTCGAAACAGAGATGTACGCTGGACGGCGCTTCTTTCGACGTGCCGATCCACAGCACCGCCGCACCACCGTTCTTACCGAAGCCGACACCGCCTTCGTAGCTCCCGACTTTTGAACAACCGAGCGGCTTGAGGCACGTTTCGTAGAAGTCGACGAGCGCCTCGAATTTCTTGGTCCGGAGTCCGATATGGTCAAGCATGTTTATCTCCTTGGTTTGAAGGACAGAGGGGATGTTGAAAGGCTGGTCAAGCTGTCGGCCGGTCCCGCCAAGCGGGCATCGCGGCCATCAGCGTCGCGGCCATGCCGCGCGCGGCATCCGCGCTTATGCCCTGGCTTTCGATGTAGTACTGCGCGTTCGCAACGAGCACGGCCTCGTAGCTAAGCAACGTGCCCCGCGCGTCGGTGCAATTGCGGCAGTACGGCTGGCTCCGATCGCTCAAGGCGAAGTCGTCGTCTTTCTCCATGGGAAAGCCGCAAGAACCGCAAGAGACACATTTCGTCGTCACTAGATCTCTCCTATTTCCGACAGAGGTTGAGAAAATGGGCGACGAGTTCGTCGCCCTTCGCCGCGAGTACGGAATCGCCTGGCGCAAAGACGTCGCGGTGAGCGATGTAATAGTGAAGAAGCGCGATCCACGTGTTGAAGAGGAGATGCTGCGCGACCGGCCGCATCCTTCCCGCCGCCACCTCAGCCTCGGCGGCGAGGTTCAAGCGGCGCGACACAGCAGCATGCAATATGAAGAGTAAGCTGCGCGCCTTAGCCGGCAAGAGGGCGCCCTCCTGCACAAGACGGGCGTAGAAGTCCTCATACTCCCGCAGGACTGAGAGGTGAGCGCGAAGCACGCCCTCCAAAGTGAGTTCGCCCTGCATTGCCGCCTTGAACGCAGCCGCGAGCCGATCGCCGAAGACGTCGAGCACGCGCAGCACCAAAGCCTCTCGAGTCGGGAAATGTAGAAACACCGCGCCGTGCGAAACCTTGGCCGCCTTGGCGAAATCCGCCGTGTTGGAATTCGCGAAACCGCGGGCTGCGAAAAACTCGAGCGCCGCGTCGGTCAGCCGCTGCTGAGTTGCGGCCTTCTGTTCTTTACGAGAAACTTGCGGCATTGGATGACTGTTAACTCATTGAGTGAGTACTCAGTGTATGTGCCTGAACGGGCTGCGTCAAGAGGCCTCCTGTTCGCGAGAAGAACGCCTTGGCGGGCTGCTGAAGTCGCGCTCGATTGAGAGCCAGTCCGCTTGCTCGTGAATCGATCACGGCGAGCCAGGGTGAACGGTCCTGATCAAGCGAGCCGATTCGGACGTGTTTGCAGTGCTCCTGCAGGCTTTCTGCGGTCGTCGGACGGGGCTGGGCGTCCGTCCGCGAGCGTGCGGTTCAGCACTGCTGCGCCACCTGTCGCTTCGGTGCGGCGCACCGGTCATGCCCACGAAGCGAACCTCGCGAACCCTGGGCGCTCAACACACGAGCGGCGCGGTTGTAGTGGGTGTCGGCAATCCGTGCGCTTTCCCACGGCCGGTGGAACCGCAGGTGACCTCGGCGCAGAAGGACTTGTCGGAGCTCTGGCCTCGTCTGACCCATGTCCATTTTCCAGGGTAGGTGGAGGAGGTCGACGCTAGCATCCGCACGATTTTTTTGCGTGCGGTGCAGTTTCAAGGCGCTTTGCAGCGCAGCGCATCTACGAACAAAGCGACCATGCGTTGTGCGAAGTCGGGCCGCGCGTCGTAGGCGCCGATGCAAAGGCTTGAGACGGCGTCCAGGAACTCTTCCGGATCGACGTCTGCACGGACCTCCCCCGCGAGCACCGCGGCATGGAAAAGCTTGAGGAATGCCGGGCGAACCACGCGATCCCGACGCTGGGGCAGGCCGTCGAAAACAGGGTCTCCCGAATGGAGCGCAGCCGCCAAGCCCCGCTTGGTGACCACGAGTGCCGTGAACTGCTGCATCCAACTGGCCAGCGCCTCGAAGGGCGGATATTTCGCTGCGAGAACGGCGGCGCTCTCGGCACAGGCGTCCATCTCTTGGTGGAAAACCGCAGCCACGAGATCGATTCGACGCGGGAAATGGCGGTACAGGGTTCCGACTCCTACGCCGGCTCGGCTGGCGATCTCCCGCATGGACACGTCGACGCCCGCGGACGCGAAGACCTCTTTGGCAGTTCGAAGCACCGTTTCGAGGTTGCGCTGTGCGTCAGCGCGCACATGTCGTTGGGGATTCGGCTGGTGCGCCGACCCGGCGTCAGACCCTTCTCGGGACGTGCTCATTCCAAGATCTCCTTTGATAACCGGAACGCGTTCCGTATTATGTGGAACACGTTCCGATTATGACAGCTGGCGCTTCCCTGCCGGCCGACTTCCGGCTCTCGAACCCGAGCCAGCACCTTCTTTGAACTCGTCGAAGACGGCTCGATCCACTTCCCATTAAAAAGGAATCCATGCCATGAGCGAACCCACCGTCACGCCCGATCGTCCCCCGGTGCCAGCCGCCATTCCGATCCTATCGTTCAGTCCGGTACGGTTCGAAGTCCCGGGACGCCTGACGTCCATGGAAATGCGCGTCGTGGCACCGGCTACGGGCGATGCGCTCCCAGTCTTGCTGTTTTCACATGGCCACGGCGGGTCGAACTTCCTGTCGTCCATGCGCGGGTACGGTCCGCTGGTCGACTTCTACGCCGCCCACGGCTTCGCCGTCATCGTGCCGACGCACCAGAACTCCAAGACGTTGGCGCTCGATCCGAACAGTCCGGAAGGACCGCTGTTCTGGCGCTCGCGAGCCCAGGACATGCATTTCGTGCTCAACCACCTTGACGACATCGAGGACGCCGTGCCGGGACTCGCAGGGCGGCTCGACAAGACGCGAGTCGTGGCCGTTGGACATTCGATGGGGGCGCACACTGTGGCCATGCTGGCCGGCATGCACGTGACCGATCCCGCCACGAGCGAGGTCGTCGACCTGTCCGCGCCGGGGATCCAGGCATGCGTGATGCTGTCGCCACCCGGCAACGGGGCAGACCTCGCGCCCTGGGCCCGCGAGCATTTCCCGGTACTCGGCAACAGCGACTTCAGCCACATGGCCATGCCTGCGCTTGTGGTGACGGGGGACAAGGACTCCAACGCTCATTTCTCCGAACGCGATGACTGGCGGACCGATGCCTATTCCGCAAGCCCCGGCGCCAAGTCTTTGCTGATCCTGCGCGATGCGGGGCACATGCTCGGAGGCATTTCGGGTTACGACGCGAAGGAGACATCGGACGAGAGTCCTCAGCGCGTCGCGGCGGTACAGCGGATCACGTGGGCCTATCTGCAGTCTGCACTCCATCCTCAGAACAGGGCCTGGGACGTCGTCGTCGGGGAGTTGGCGAACGGTCCGAATCCTATCGGCGCGATCCAAATGAAATGAACTCGAGGGCCGCGCCTGCCTTGTGAACGGTCGGCGTCATCGCTGCATGACGACAGTCTTGACACCTTGCTGAGCCTGCGACGCTACTGCGTGCCATTCCAAATCGGCAGGCTTCGCCCTGGAGGTCAGGCGTAATGAGACCGCAGGGAAAGAGGAAACCTCGATCCGCGCCGCCTTGGCGCAACAGCGCCGAGATGACTCAGGCGCTGCGTTGGCTCATTGTTTGCCATCGAAGAAGTCCATACCGTCCGCCGTTTGAAAGGGAATGTCGATGCTCGAATACGCCATCCATGGTCACGGTCCAACTCGCGCGATCGCCTTACATGGTCTGTTCGGGGACCAGCGGAGCTTCCAGCCGATACTGGCAGCAATCGATCCCGAAAGCTGGTCGATCGCGCTGCTCGACATACGAGGCTACGGCCGCTCCGCCGCCATTGGCGGTCCCTTCACGATGGCGACGATCGCGTCGGACGCTATCGAAATCGCCGACCACCTGGGATGGGACAATTTCGCTGTCATCGGACATTCCATGGGTGGCAAGGCCGCGCTGAGACTTGCCATCGATGCGCCGACGCGCGTTGACCGTCTTGTCGGCATCGCGCCCATCTGGGCAGGGCGCCTATCCTTCGATGCAGAGCAGTTGGCCTTCTTTCGCTCGTCGGTGGAGAGAGTGGAAGCGCGCGAAGCAATCATCGCGCGATCAACCGGCAATCGCCTCCCCGCGTTTTGGTGCAAACGCATGGCCGAGATCTCATCCAAGAGTAGCAGCCGAAGCGCGTATGCTGGCTATCTTGAGTCGTTCGTCCACGAAGACTTTGAGGCCGCCGCGGCAGCGCTCAATCAAGAGGTTCTCATCATGGCAGGCGCTCGCGACAATGCCAACGTCGAAATGGCGCGCACGCACTGGAAGCCCAAGCTTCGTCACGCTGAACTCGTCGTCCTCCAGGACTGTGGCCACTGGCCAATCCACGAGGCGCCGCTCCACGTTGCTGCGCTGCTGGAGCAATTCCTGTCGAAGACACGCTCGACAACCGCATAGGTCATGCGAGGTCGTCAGTCGCAACCACTGGCGCGGCGAACAGCGCAATGAATCCTTCGGTCGCCCGCGCGAGTGAGTGAGTGAATATGCTGCGTGCGCATCGGCACGCGAACGGCTCGGCCTCCTCGGAGGGCCGAAAAGGGCCATTCGTTACAGGGGCCGCCCGAGCCGCCTGTCGAGCTGCGCTCGGTAAGTGCGGCTCACTCGTGTGCGCGAACCGTCCTTGAGGATCAGCAAGTCTGCAGCGATCATGGCTACTCCGGCTGTATCGGCGCCGGTTGTCGCACCAAAAATTCCCGCTACAGCCTTGGCCCCTGCGAGCTCAGCATCTTCGACTTGGGAGGCGGTGACGAGCTACGCCGACAGCCATCCGCAGGTGGCGTCGGCCTTGATAGGTGGTGGGGGCTCGCTATTTGTCGGCGCGATCACGCTCACCGGTGTGGCGATGACACTGGCGCACGCACAGCACAAGATGAAGCGCGAACTGCAGGCGCAGCGAGACCGATCCAACGAGGAACGCGCCTAATCCGCCAATCAGGCTGTGCAGACGCGACTCACCGAGATGCGTCAAAACCTATACCTGAAGCTCATCGAACAGTATCAAGCTGCGGTCGCGATGATCTCCGGCTTACCCCGCAGTACTCCCGAATCAACTCCCTGCGACGCTGGCCCAAATGAGCGATCTGCACGCTTCGGTGCAGACATGCGGCTGGCATCCCTGGAGAGTTGATATTCGAGGATGCCTCGAAGCAGTTCTCCGATGGTCTCGGGACGATCGCGGGCGACACCCCGAAAGGCAAGGAATTGGTGCTCCAGTTGCCGGGGTTCGGCGAAGCGAGTGGGATCGGATCTTCGCAAGAACGCGGCTGAGTTCGAAATACGGAGTGGATGTGAAACGCATTCAAGTTCGACCCGGGAAGAGCGTCGTCGTTTCTGCGGAACTGGCCGACAAAGCCGAGCGCATCTTTCGCGCGATTGCCTATACGCGAGAGGAGGCTGAAAGGATAGCTGCGGCCGAGCCGCGAGGCGCGACCGTGTACGCCGGCCCACTATCGAAGACGCCGGCGAAGCGGAGAGCCAAGGTGGCAACCCGATCAAAGTGACGACGCGTCACACGAGGCCGGTGACGCCGGAGATGCCGACGTCGCGGGGACGACGCCTTGCCGTTGAGTTCATGGGCTAGAGAACGATGGGACTTGGTATGAAGAACGCGTTCGGTGCTCCAGGAAGGTTCCTGACTGTCATTCGTCGCTCAAGGCTTGTTGACGTTCCCCAGGTGTCTGGATTCAAGCTTGGTGAGCGCGTCTACTTTCGGCTTGTCGGACGAGACATTCATCTCACCCGAAGGCCGGCGATCTGGGCTGACTGCCGCTATCGATCCGCCAAGGTGAGGAAAGTCCCCAGAGAGCGCCGCTTAGAGATCGATGGATGTGGACGGCGGAGGTCCCATTTGCAGTAAGTGCGTTGCCTCTTTCGCGCTCCTGAGCGCTGCGTGCGAAGCGGGAGTCGGCGCCGCAATGCATCCAGGCAAGCGTCCGGTGGAGCGAAACGCTCCTTGCCAAAACACTCCACCTTGCAATGCAAGCCCTGCGATACATCATGAGACGTCCTCCACTCCCCTCAGTGCGGATTGAGCCCGCCGTTTTTCGTGAAGTGGATGCCGTACTCGATGAAGGCGAATCGCTCACCGACTTCGTTACGCAGTGCGTGCGTAGTGGTGTTGTGTGGCGGCGAGCGCAGGACGCACTCATGGTGCGGGCACGCGATGCCGTTGACAGATCGATTCGCGAGAACAGTGGAATCGCGGCGGAAGAGTTGCTGAAGCGCATGGACGATAGGATCGATGCGGCGTTGCTTCGTCTCAGGTGCCCCGAGCTGGGGCCCGAAGGCGGGCCGAATCTCAACAACTCGACTGGTTGACTAGGGCCTGGCAGTCGCATGTTTGGTACCCCAGGGGTGCAAGCGGCTGGCCGCCCCCTGTATTGTTGACGCCGGCAGGCCGCACCTATTGGCAGATGGCCAGGCTACGACAGCGGAGTGTTTGGGCAGCATGCCGGGGGCCTGACCATCCAGTCATCGGCGAGTTCGCAGAGCGAATCGCGCTAACAGATGCAACGTCAGCCCAGCCAGAGCGAAACGTCGGTATCGAACTGTCCAGGTTTTGCGGATGGCGATAGCCGCACCTATGGGCAGACAGGGGCTGAACGTCCGGGTTGCGCGGTGCATGGCTTGCCGTCCAGAACGTCGAAGCCGGAACGCTTCACACGGCGGGGAAACACCTCGCAAACCCAGGGGCCACGAATCGCCGCCTCGTCAGC
>FTIP01014727.1_pt1 | contig 25354 bp, 23 predicted proteins | sample 1658301 | NCBI WGS metagenome assembly FTIP01 (sample SAMEA3914813, study PRJEB12502) | metagenome | biome: forest; material: soil | place: Canada | collected 2011-07-07 | depth 0.3 m
CACCTTCATGCCGGCGGTCTGCACGAAGTCCACCACCTTGGCGATGTCCTGCGGATGCGCGCCGTACTTGCCGGCGAACTCGTCGGCCGACAGCGGCTTGCGCGCGTTCAGCGCCACGGAGGCGACGGCGCGCCGTCGGTGCGGCGGCGCAGCGAGATCGTGACCTGCACGGTCTCTTTCGGGTCGGCCGGCCCCTGGCGCGTGGCGGAGGCGGACGGAAGGCGCTCGCTGCCTTCGATGCGTTGGTAGTGGGCGGGGATGGATTGAGCGGACATCGGAGGGTCTCCTGAGGAGGGCCTCCCGCGCTGCGGCGCCGTGAAGACGGCGGGCTCGCGAGGGCCGTTGAGGTGCCGACGCATCCTGCGCGCCGGCAAGCCCCAGGGCCCATCCCATGCAGTGGGGGGTATCGCCGCGATCCCCCTCGTTTCAGTGCTCGATGCACGCGCTCATCCCGCAGATCGAAGCGATCGCGGCTAACGGGCGGGATGCGCGACAGCGATCGGCGAATCGCCGTTCAGGCGCGGGAAAGCCGGGCGACGGATCGCGCGTCGGCGCTCAGGCGGGCAGCGCCACCGACGCGATCACGACGCTCGCGAATCCGAGCCAGCAGGCGGTGCAGAACGCGGCGTCCTGCACGTTGCGATCGGTACGCACGATCTGCAGTGCGGTGAGAAGGGTCTTCTTCATGCCCGCCAGTCTCGGCGGCGCGCAAGACGGCGCCGTGACAGCGCGCCGCGCCGCCGCAGATCCATGAAATAGTTCACGAAGAAGCGCCGCCTCGCGCGACGCCGCGGGCGCGGATCAGTCATCGCCCGGCCCCTGGCAATCGGGCGCCAGGTTCTCGAACGTCGTCCACTGCCGCAGGAACACGAGCTTTGTCGTGCCCGCGAGCGCACGCCGTCGCGCAACATCTTCAGCAGGCGCGGGGCATGATCGCGGCCCGTGACGCTGCCATCGATGAGCGCGATTCCTGCAACGCAGTCCGGAGAGCGACGCGAGGCCGTGAACCGTTGGCAGGGGCGATCGGCCATGGCCTGGCAGGTCCAAAGCCACTGCGGCGAAATTCGGTGAAAGTGCATCGACCTGGAAGCGCCAGCTGTCTCTATCGCACCCGAAGCCGTGGACGAAAATGAAGGCGGGTCTCATGCCAATGTCCTGGCATCTCGGACGGTCAGCGTCTTTGGTCCCATTGCAGCCACCAACACGGCTACGGCGACCTGGGTCGCCCCCAGAAATAGAAGTACCGCGTTCGCGCCGCCGGTCTGAAGGAGTGAGCCGACGACCAGGCTCGAGAACACCACCGCGAGTCGGCTCCAGGAATAGACAAACCCGACGGCACGGGCACGTATTGCAGACGGGAACAGTTCGGCCTGGTAAGTATGGAGCGCGTAGCCCGTCAGGAGATTGGCCACGGTCACCGCGGTGCCGAACAGGATCAACCCAAGCGCGCTGCTTTGGTACCCGAAGCACACGCCGAGTACTCCCGCCAGCATCGTGGCCCCGGAGATCTGCCACTTCCGCTCCACCCGGTCGGCGAAGATCATGAAGACCAACGGGCAGAGCGGGTAGCACAACGCGATGCACAAGGTGAATTGAAAGCTCTTGACGATGCTGTGACCCTGCGACGCCAGCAACGTGGGCAGCCAGCTCCCGAAGCCGAAGAATCCGATGGCGATCAGCACGTTCGCCGTCGTGAGCATGACCACTCGTCGCCGCCAGGCCGGTGCGAACAGACTGGCTCGGCGCGACGACTCGTCGTAAAGGTCAGCGTCCGCAGTCACGCTCTGCCGAGAGTCCACGACTTCTGGCGCGGCGCCTGCGCCGAAGCACTTGCGCTCCAGCGCCGTGACGATCTGGTCGGCGCGCTGAAGATTCCCGTGTCGCGCGAGCCATCTTGGCGACTCCGGGAGCCGGGTTCGAGTCAACATGACCAGCACCGCACCGATGCTTCCGACGAAGCAGACCCAGCGCCAGCCTTCGACGCCGAATGGTCGATGCGGAATCAGGACGAGGCAAAGACCACCGGCTACCGGTACCGCCAGGAACTGGATCGCCGCGGCAAGCGCGAACGCGCGACCCCTGAAGCGCGGGGGAACGAGTTCCGCGAGGAACGCGTCGATGACGACCAATTCGGCGCCCAGACCTACGCCCGCAACCAGCCGGCAAAGATCGATCGCCGTCGCGGACTCCTGGAACGCCATGGCCAGCGTCGCAGCGGTATAGGTCAGCAGTGATCCCGTGAATGCAAGCTTTCGGCCGAGACGATCGGCGAAACGTCCCAATGCCAATGCCCCCACGAACATGCCCAGGAAGGTCGCCGAGGCAAACGCGGCTTGATCTGGAAGCCCGAACACCCCGTTGGCGCTCGCGAATATGCCCGCCCTCACCAGTCCGGGCGACAAGAGCGCAGTCAGCGAGATCTCGTAAGCCTCGAAGAAGGCCCCCAGCGCGAGCATGAGAACGAGCGTCCATATGTGGCGCGTCATTGGCAGGTTGTCGATGCGCGCGTCGATGAGTCGTGCTCCCTCGACGTCTTTTGTGTCTCTCACGTTTGTCTCCATTCGTTGTCTCGCGATGAGGCGCCCAACGCGCCGTGTTGCCGCGAGTCGGGTTTTCTAAGGCAATTCGGCACCAGTGGTCGCGACTGGCGTCGGCGCCATCAGATCCATCAGATCCGAGATGCGCGCGCAGCCCGCGAGCCGCTGCATCGCGGAAAACGCGATGGCAACTTGCGCTGGCCCGAGCGACCGGCTCGCGCAGTCGCTGAACTTCATCCGCAACTCTTCGCTCGTCATCGGGTCGACGCCGCCGCGACCCAGCGCATGCGGTGCGTTGGCCTCGATCTGATCCCCGCTTCGCGTGAGGACGGTGACGTCAGCCTCGAACTCGTTGCACTCGTCGCATCCCTCGCTTCCAGGTTGCGGCGGGTACGCCACCAGGGATATTCTTCTCATCAGCGATCGCACATCGCTGTCGAGATGCGCACGGCCCTCAAAATGGTGCAGTCTTGGCGGGCCATCGAGGAACGACCGCGCTGCCACGTACTGGATGCTGAATCTGGCCTCGAGCGGCGTCTTCGGGTTCGGGTTGTCGGTATGCGGAAGTCGTCGGCGATTGACGGATATCAAGACCGAGTCGACGTCTTCTGGACGGACGCCACGTGCGCGCAACGCCAGCATTGCGCGTGCGACCGGATGGGTGCTGCCGCAACACGGGAACGCTTTCAAGCCGATGGAGTCCAGCTCGATCTCCAGGCGGCCGCCCGGATGGTCCAGCAAGCGCTCGAGATGGATGTTTTCCAGTCCGTCGTACGAAGCGAAGAAGCCCAAGGGGTGCTCCAGCGCGGCTGGATTCGCAGTGAAGCCCGTGCCGGCCAGCCGGGCCGCCAGCAAGCCGCTGCGAGCACACTGGCCCACTTGCAGCGCCTTCGCCATCGTTCCAAAGTTTGCCTTCAGACCGCAGGCCATCGAGGCCGCCAGCGCGAGCGCGTTGACGGTCCGATCGTGGTCGAGCCGGAGAAGGCGCGCCGCGGCGGCAGCGGCACCGAAGACGCCCAACGTCGAGGTCGGATGCCAACCACTTTCGTAATGGTGGGGATTCACGACACGGCCGATGCGGCACTCCGCCTCGAAGCCGATGACGTACGCCTCGATCACTTGCGCACCCGTTGCGCCAAGCGCCTCGCCGAGCGCCAGGACGACCGGCACCAGTGGCGCCGACGGCCGACCGCCCATCGAGCACGCCATGTCATCGTAGTCGTTCGCGTGCGCCGACGCGCCGTTGATCAAGGCGGCGTTGAGCACCCCGGCACGGGAGCCCCGGCCAAACACGCGGGCTGGTCCATTGACGAGTTCGTCGGCGAGGGCTATTTGCAGGGCGGCGTTCACCTCCCCCGACGCGCCAAGGAGCATCGCACCCACTGTGTCGATGATGGACGCCGTCGCGACACGCTTTGCCGTCTCCGACAGCCCTTCAAAGACGATGGTCGCAAGAGAGCTCGCGAGCGTCTGCGCGACGGTTTCGTTAGCGCTCATGCCGTTGGCCCAACTCCTGCCCGGTCACGATTCAGGAAAACGTGAGACGAATGCAGATTCACTGCGAAGCTCCGATACTCGAACAGTCCGCCAGAGGTCCATGGTCGCCCCACCGTCGACCACGCCCGCACCATTCGGCGACCGGCGTGGCCGCAGGCGCCGTCGAAGTTTTCGCGCCAGGCTGCGTCGGGCTGTCGATGGAAAGCGCGAGCCAGGCTTCGACGAGCCGGTCATCCTTGAACCGGAGCAGTTGCAAGCCTGCCTGCGCGCGCGCCTCGCCGCTCTCCGCGTCAACCCATTCGATCGCCATGCGCTGCCAAACGCGATCACCCACGGCAACTCGCTTGTAGACGACGCAACGCGCGTTCGGTGCCGCCGGATGATTCCTTGCCACCTCTTGCATGTAGCCTTCCGGCGTCACGATCCGGCCGGCGAGAAGGTCGTGCCGAATGGAGGGCAGTGTGTTCCACCCGCAACCGAGTCCGCACCGCTGTTCGTGGCACACCTGCTCCCAACGTTCCAAGAGTTCCTTGACCACCGACACTCGTCGACCCTCGGTTCCTGCCAGCCGGTCAGGCCAGCCTCGGTGACAGTTCGACATCGAGAAGCCTCAGGTACTGCTGGCCGCCGTGCATGTCGCGTTCCAACGCACCGCCTTGCGGCTGCCTGCGCGGGTAGGAAATCTTGAGCACCTGGAGGTTCGGCAGAACGAAGCGTTTGACGGAACCTCGATCCACGTCAAAGAGAGCGGCAATGGCCGGCACCTGCAATTCGGGCGATTCGGCGTACGTTTCGAATGCGGCCTGATCGCGGAAAAAGAGATCGACGGTGATCCAGAACGGTCCCGCGTTCTTCGAGCGAACATGACGGCAGACTTCGCTGACCTTAGACATGGGCCGATGCTCCCGCGTTGATCAGAGAGACCCTGACGAGTTCGTCAGGTTGGTCGACGTGCACCACATGGTTGAGCTTGAACTCGAATGCTCGCCCTCGCTCCATTTCTGGTGGCGAGAACGGGAAGGCGAAGCTTGGAAGTTCCCGGTCGACGTCCAGCGGCATGTGAAATAGAACGGGGTTGCACGTCTTCGCGATTTGCGTCGCGAGCTCTTGAGTCGCCGCCGTTGCAATGAACAGCAGGCCGATTTCACGCGGCACCGGCAGCGGCGGCCCGATCAGGTCGCCGGATACGGCGTTCCATCCGTAGGGCCTGAGCGAAATGTCGAACTGCGTGGCGCGATCTCCCATCGTTTCCTTGACCCGATGGACCATGTACGCGTGCATCTGGGCGATGAAGCGATCGATCTCGGCCAGCACCGATCGATCTTGAATACCGACCAGCATGACGGTCTGGTAGTCGCCTGCCGCGGCGCCTTCGAGCTTCATCGTGTACGGACGCGAGACAAAGCGCGAGCCGGTCACCTGCACGACGCGATCCGTTGCCGCGTGGTATTCGGCCTGGCTCACGTCCAGCATGCCGCCCGGCTCATGCAGCAAGAACGGGTCGCTGTTCTCATAGAGCATGTGGGCAGAGACGGTGGAGGGCAAGCAGCGATTTTCCGGATCCAACGGCTCCACTTCAAAGGCATCGCGCCCGACACGAATCATCACGCCGCCGGCGCGTGGATTGAGCGTGCATTGACCTCCGCACTCCGCGATCTTGCCCGCGTGCCACGATGCGCCGACGCCCATGCCCCGCAGCAGCGGCAAAGCGGCCAGCACGGCTGTATCGGTGGTGCGGCCGCCCAGGACAATGTCGGCGCCGGCCTCGATCGCCGCCATATAAGGCTCCGGCCCCATGAGCGCGACGATGCGGTCGCATGCCGCGAACGCGGCCGGGTCCACCGTCGCAACCGGAGCGAGTGGTTCGATTCGTCCCTGCTCCGCGAGGGCAATCATGGCGGAGGGGCGCTGCTCGGAGTAGAGCAACGCGATGCGGGGATGCAGTCCTTCCTCCAGCGCGATCTCAAGGGCGATATCGCGCACCCAGTCCAACGCGTCGTCGCAGCCGGAGGTGCCACAGGAGCCGATCAGCAAGGGGATGCCGGCTGCCGCCTGCGCGCGCATCAGGATGGCGAGGTCGCTCTTGACGGAATCCCGCGCATACTTGGATTGACCCGTTGCAAGATACGCTGGGCCGCTGTCGGTCGAACCCGCGTCACACGCGATGCCATGGGCGCCGGCCGCGACACCGGCGGCCAGATCGGCTTCGCGCACACCGGCGCCGAGCGCTCCGGTAGGCACAAGAATGTTGACGGTATCGGCGAGTCTTGATGTCATGGTGGTAGATGGATGAGGGCGCGCGCGGTTCGGGCCGGGACGGCGATGCTGAGAGGCCTTGCGCGCCGTCTGATTGCAGACTGGGAGCTGCGAGAGACCGCGCGGCGGCCTCCCTCGACGTCACAGTTGGTAAGAGATCTTCAAGCCCAGGATCCGAGCCTTCCCGAGGGGCGAATTCGTCGCAGGCGGCTGAAATCCAACTTGGTCGGTGGTGTTGATTCCGAACGTCGTCTTGTTCAGCAGATCCTTGCCGTACAAGGTGAATGTCCACTTGGAGTCGAGCGGGTAGTAGGAGAAGTTCAGGTCGAGGTTGTTCACCGCATTGAGCATGTTGATGTTGTTGTCATCCGCGAAGCTCTTGTCTTGATAGGTATACGAGACATCGGTGCGGAGCGTTCCGAAGGACACCTCCGTGCTGTTGTGGATGGACAGTCCGTAGCTGTTCTTCGGCGCATGCGGAAGCTTGAGGAGGTAGTCAGAGGGTGTCACGACCCCGTTCTGAGCCACCATCGAGAAGAAGATCTTGTCGAACTTGTTCGCCAGATAGCCGTAGTTGGCGGAGACGCTCCAGTCCGGATTGACTCGCCAATTCCCCTCCAGCTCGAAGCCCCTGATCGTTGCATCGGCAGCGTTGACGGTTGTGGAAATCGGCCCCTCCGGCCCGACGAAGGCGAGGTCACGCTGAAGATTCTTGTAGTGGTTGATGAACCCCGCGACGTTCACCGACACCTTCCTGTCGAAGAGGTACTGCTTCAATCCGATCTCGTAGGAATCCACGTCCTCGGGCTTGTACGGGTTGGGCAGAGAAGCCGGGTCGACCCAGCGAAGATCGAATCCGCCGCTTCGATTGCCCTTCGTCCAGTTGCCGTAGAGGTTGGTCTCTTCCTGCGGCTTCCACGAAAGCCCCACCTTGGGCGTCTGCGATGTCCACGACTTCGAGTCGCTGAATCCGTACGACGAGCAAGTCGCCGCCGACAGATCGCACTCCGACGTGGTTGCAATCAACGCAACTTGCGCCTTCTTCTTCTCTCTCGAGAGGCGATCGCCCAGCGTGAGCGTGACCGTGTCAAGCAATCGGTAGTCGACTTGGGCGAAGGCGGCCAGAGTTGACGAATCCTGCTTGCCGCCGCCGATCTGGTCCAGAAGCAGTGGCCTTCCGGGAACGGGAGCGACCTTGCGCTCCTCCACATATTTCAGCTTGTCCCAGTAGCCGAACAAGCCCGTGACGATCGAGAAGCGTCCGACATCGCCGGCATAGCGCAATTCGTCGGAATATTGCGTGAAGTCAACCGTTCCAAATCCGTCCAGTACCGTGGTCGGGGTGCCAGGGACATCGCTGCCGTTGTTGTCGAGGGAGTGGCGTACGTTGGCGATGTTCGTGACCTTGCCCGTCGACAAGGCGGTCCAATTGGACTCAAGAGTTGCGCTCTTGTTGTTGATCTTGGTATAGCCTGTCCCGTCGTTCACGAAGTCCAGTGAATTCGGGCTGTAGACGAAGTGATTCTGGACGGCCGGCCCGTCGCCCTTGAGCATCAGGAATTCGGTCTTCAGGAGATGAACGAGATCAGGAGACTGCTGCCACGACAGCGCGCCGTGGACCGCTTCCGTCTTCGATTTCCCGTAATGATGATTGTCATCGTTCAGGTTGTGGAAGTAGCCGGTATCGACGCCGTCGTACAGAGCCAGCTTTCCGAGAAGCGTCTTGCCGTCGTTCAGCGGGCCCGACACGGAAATCTGGTTGATGAAGTCAAGGCCGCTTTCGACGGCGGTCGAACCCTGCAGTTCGAACGTCTTGGTCGGATTCTTGGTCCGGACCAGAATCGCGCCGGCGGTCGTGTTGCGTCCGAAGAGCAGCCCTTGCGGCCCACGAAGGATCTCCACGCCTTCCAGGTCGAACGCTCCAGGTGGCATCGATCCAGGACGGGTGCCGAGATACACGCCATCCTCGAAGATGCCGACGGCGGGTGTCGTTGAGGGGATGCTGCTGAAATCCCCCATCCCCCGGATGATGGAAGCGTTCGAGTAAGCGGTTGTCCCCGCGTTGTTCAGCCGCACGTTCGGGATCTGGGTCGTCAGGTCCGCGAGTGTGTTGATGTGAAGGGCATCGAGCTGATCCTCGTTGAATGCAGAAACCGTCAGCGGCGCGCTATGAACACTCATGGCGTGCGCTGACTTGGTCCCCAGGACGACGATCTGCTGCACGTCCATCACCTTCGGCGAAGATTGCTCTTGGGGTGCGGAAGCGGCGGCCTCGACTGCGGGGGCCTTCTTCTCCGCTTTCGGTTGAGCCTCGGCTTGTGTCGGGGCAGCAGGCTGCGCTTGGGCGCCAGGCGCGCCTTGCGGAGTCGTTGGGCCGACGGCCTGGCCTTGCGCGCGCGAGACGCCGCTCAGCGCGAGCAGGAAGGCGGAAATCGCGAACGCGACCGCCCGCAGGGTGAATCTGATGTTCATATGTCTCCAGTCGTTGTTTGAATCTCAATCAACATTGACGTTGATGTCCAGTAATGTGAGATGATCAGCCTTCATCGTCAATCTTGATTTTTTACGTCAACCTAAGGACGCCATGCCAATGACGGACGCCGACGACCTCTTCCTGGACGCGACACAGGCGGCCGACCTTCTGGGCGTGAGCATTTCGACCCTGTACGCCTACGTGAGTCGCAAGCGCGTCCGCTCAGAGCCGATCGAAGGGACGCGATCGCGCAAGTACTGGAAGGCCGATATCGAAAAGCTCGCCAAGAAGGCGCCCGACTCGGTCGGTGCGACCGCGCAGCCTCCACTGCTTTCGATGTCGCGCATCACGCTGCTGACAAACGGCGGCCTGTACTTTCGCGGTCAGGACGCGATACGGCTTTCCGAAACCATCACGCTGGAAAGCCTTGCTGCGTTGCTGTGGCAAGCCGATGAGAGCAAGACGTTTGGCAAGGCACCCGCGGATGCATCGAAGGCTTGGCAGCAGCTCAGGACAAGCTTGCAAGAGTTGAGCGTCCAGGAGCGTGCGATTGCCATGTTTCCCATGATCGAACGCGCCGATCCCAGGGCCTACGATCTATCCCCTGAAGGCTTCGCCCGGACGGGCGCTGCCGTGTTGCGCTGGTACGCGACGTTGCTCGTGCAAGCGCCGAAACCAAGCGATCAGCCACTCCACATCTTCGTGGCGCGCGCGCTGAAGGCGCCGGCCAATTTCGAGGACATCATCAGACGGCTTCTTGTCCTGTCCGCCGACCATGAGTTCGATCCGACGACCTATGCGGTGCGCGCCGTGGCCAACGTCGGAGTCACGCCCTATCAGGCCGTGACGATCGGCTTGATCGCCATCCAAGGCCAGAGGATCCAGGCGGAGCGTTTCGGGGCGTCAAGGCGCTTTCTCGAAGAGATCCTCAGTGAAAGCGACGGGCGCACTGCCGCGATCCGTCGGCTGCGCAGCGGCGAGGCGCTGCCCGGCTTCATCGGAGGCTCCTCGCCCACCGACCGCGATCCGCGCGCAGTCGCTTTGACGAGTTCGCTTGACCTTGCCCTTGACGGTGACCGGGAGTGGCGTCAACTCAGAGAGGCGGAACATGTCATCTTCGAAGCGACTGGGAGGATGGCCAATTTCATCGTCCCCGCCTTGTTCATCGGCCGGCGGCTGGGGCTCCGCGGCAATGAACTCGCTCTGGCGGGCCTCGGCCGCCTGGCAGGCTGGATCGCGCACGCCATGGAGCAATTCCATGACAATCCGCTGGTGCGGCCGCGCGCCACCTACGTGGGACAGTTGCCAGCCGGAGACCCTTCCGACTAGACGTGCGCGCCGATCTCCTTGGGTTGCGATCCGAACTCGACCGTGAACTCGGCACCCGTTGGCTGGAGATTGCGGGCAGACAGGTTCCAGCCATGTCCGCGCGCCACTTCGCTGCAGATCGACAACCCGAGCCCGGCGCCTTTGTCGCGCCGATGGGCGCCGCGCCAGAACCGCTTGAACAGCTGAGGCATGTCACTCGGTGGAATGCCAGGTCCCTCGTCGCGAACGGACATGCCCGTCGGGTCGATGGTCACCAAAATCGTCGATTGATCAGGGGCATGGTTGGCGGCGTTCTCGACCAGATTTCGGATCAAGGCAAATATCGCACTGGCATCGGCATCGATCATCAGTGGCTCCGAAGGGTGATCGATTTGGACTCGGATATGCCGCGCCTGGGTCAGGCGCGCGATGGATTCGACCGCGTCCTCGACGACAAGCGTGACATCGGTCGATGCGAACACCAGGTTGTTCACGTCGCTGACCTCTGCCAGGTGCAGCAGCTGATGCACGTGCCTGCTCATGTGATCGAGGTCGGCCAGGATCGCCTTGCGATTGGTCGGACCATCGAGTTCGAATTCGCCTCGTATCAGAGCCAGCGGCGTCTTCAATTCGTGGGCTGCGGTGGCCAGGAACTCTTGCTGGATACGGAAGCCAGCCTCCAGGCGCCCCAGCGCCAGGTTGAAGGATTCAATCAACGGCACGATCTCCTTTGGAACGTTTTCCACGGCCAGGCGCGCCTGCAGGTTCGTGGGAGCGATGCGTGCAGCCGCGGCCGAAATGCCCTTCAGGCGCCGAAGCATTCGATTGATGGTGACGAGGACGACGAGAGCGAATGCCACCATTGCACCGACCGACTCCACCGCAGCGGCAAGCTTGACGGTCGAAGCGTCGTTCTCCAGAAGTGTCTCGTCGAAACGGTCGCTTCGTGCGACCAGGACGTAGCTCGTCATGTTCGCGCGCACGATCGGGAGCACGATGACGCGCAACTGCAAGCCCGATCGAAGCCGCGTCGAAATGTCGCGCGCGTGTTGCGGATCGACCCCTGCCGGCAAGAACGCGCTGAAGTCTCCGTTCGAGGAGAACAAGACTTTGCCCTCGGGGTCGATCACCTGGTAGAAGACATCCTGCGGCAACGCCTCCATGACCTGCCTGAGCGCACGGCGCAGGTGGACGCCCGTGGGACGATCCTTGGCGTCATACGCGATACCTTCCGCGACATCTCTGGCCATGCCGCCCAGGTCACGGTCACGCAACCAGCTCGGCTGAAAGTGCGTGAGCAACGCCCATGATCCGAAGACGCACAGCAAGCCGGCGACCAGGGTCACGGCTGTGGAAAGCATCAGATTCGCCGTCAGGCTAAGGCGCATCGTCCACCTCACGCAGCGCATAGCCGTGTCCGCGAATATTGACGAGCTGCAGCCGCGAACCGATGGCACCAAGCTTCTTGCGCAAGCGATGCATGACGACGTCCATCGCATTGGGCGTCACGGGGTTCGACAGGCCCCACGCGGCCGCTTCGAGGCTGGTTCGACGCACGATCTGGCCTTGAACCCTGACAAGAGACAGCATGATCTGCAACTCGGCCGGGGCCAGCGAGATCGTCTCGTCGCCACACTTCGCCAGGCCTTGCTCGGGCAATATCTGCAAGCCCTCGTACTCGGGCGACAGATCCCTCAGAACGGGTGGGCGCCGCAGCAAGGCGCGAACGCGCGCCACCAGTTCATCCACCGAAAACGGCTTTGTCAGGTAGTCGTCGGCACCGTTCTCGAGTCCTTCGATTCGATCGTGCAGCGCGTTGCGTGCGGTCAGCACCAGGCAGGGAATGACATTGCCCCTGGACCGAAGCTGCCTGACGAATGCAAGGCCATCACCGTCGGGCAAGCCCCTGTCCACGACCAGCGCGGAGTACTCCATCATTTCAAGCGCTGTCTGTGCAGCCGTGATCCGATCGAAGACATCGGCTTCCATGCCCGCGCCTGCAAAGGCACGGACTATGAGATCTGCCATCCGGTCGTGGTCCTCGAGAAGCGCGATGCGGTACATGTCAGCGATTCATCAGAAGCCGTAGATGTAGCCGATCTTGAAGCCGGGCGTGGACTTCTTGTCAACGATCGGGCTCTTGGAGATGCCGGATCCCCAGTGCGTGTCGGAAACGTCGAGGAGCAAGCGCTGGTTCCGAGCAATCAGGAACCCGAATCGTACGCCGAACTCCGTCTCGGTCGTGGACCTTCCAAGGTACTCCGGCCGTGTCGCGGTGGCTTCCGACGCCTTGACTCCATAGTAGTAGTCCACGTACTTCGCATCGAGCCTCGTAACGCTTGCATGGGGTGTCACCTGATATCGACGATCAAAGGTGAACGAGTGGTCGATGCCGAACTGAAGCTGAGAACCCTTGCTGTTTCCAGAAACATCCTTGAGGTAGTCAAAAGACAGATCCGCGAAGCCGGCGTGCAAAGTCGTCGCGGCGCCAAGGTAGATCGACCCGTTGCGCGACTTCATGCCGGACAGGTATGGCGACTTCGATGCCTTGTATCCCTCACCGAGGGCTACTTTTGTTCGCAGCGAGAAGTCGAGCGGCCCTTCGGATGGAAGCTTGATGTCAAGAACATTTCCGAAGAGCTTCGCGTACTTGCTCTCGTAGGTGACCAGCGGGAGGAAGCTGTTGTCGTTGCCGATGCCCTTGTACTGGCTGTGCGTGATGCTGGCGCCGACGCCCAACCCCCACTTCGAACCGTCTTGCTCATCTGCGCCGCGGTCCGCGTCGTCGTGATCTTCTGCCCACGCAGCGGGCGCTTGCATAACAGCGAGGATTGCCGCCAGGACGAACGGCAGGCGAGAGTGATTCGGGAAAGGCATGGGGACTTCCATTTGGTGAGCGGAGCCACATGATCGAGCGAGCCACGTTACGCGTGCCTTACCGTATTTTCCCCGCGCGCTCGCCGCTGAATCCGACCTGAAATCGGACAACTTTCAGTGACGGGTCATCGATTCGCCTCAAGCGTAAGGGGCAAGTAATGCAGCTCCGACGAGCATGGCGCGCTGCATGTCGACGTCGTCGCACCTGACAAGCCTCAACCGCCCCTCCCAATGCACAAAGATCTCTCGCGCCGCGCACGCGCACCGGTCGTTCGCGCCATCAACAAGGCACTGGTTCCTGCAAGCGCGCTTTTCCTGATCGGCTGCCAGCAGATTCCCAGGCACGACGTCTCGCTGGTGACGGCATCGCATTGGGACGCTTCGGTACAGGCTGCCCCGCGACTGGACGATCCGGTGCAGGCTGTCCCTGCGTGGTGGACGCTGCTGAACGATCCCGCGATCAACGCGCTGGTCGACGCCACGTTGAAAGACAGCCCCGACCTTGCGCAGGCGGTCGCCCGGATGGACGCCGCGTCGGCGGCGGCCGGCGAGTCCCGAGCCGCGGGCCGCCCACAAATATCGGGCAGCGGCTCCGTGACGCGCGGCAGCAGTCAAGTCTCCAGCAACAGCAGCGCCACGCAGGTCGGCACATCGAGTACTGCTGGCCTCAGCTTGAGCTGGGAACTCGACCTTTTCGGGCGCATCAGGGCGCAGCAACAAGCCGCCCAGCAACGGCTCGATGCGAGAACGATCGACGCCGAGGCCATGCGAGTCGCGCTCGCAGCCCAAGTCGCGGATCGGGTCGTCGAATGGCGTTCCTGCAACTACTTGCGCGACGTACGCCGATGGGAGGTCGCATCGCGCCAAACGACGCTGCAACTGACCCGCCGCAAAGTCGCTGCGGGCATGAGCGCGGCGATCGACGAGGCGCGTGCCGTCAACGACGCGGACCTTGCGCGCACCGACGAGCTCAGTCAGCGAGAAGCCTGCGGACGGGACCTCAACGCCATCGTGGCTCTCAGCGGACGCGATGCCGACCAGGTGCGCGACCTGTTGCGCGAACCTTTGGTACAAGGAACCAGGGCTTGCGAGATCGATGGTTCGGACACTGCGGCCGCCTGTGAGGCGTCGGCGACCAATGACGCGCGCGTCATGTTGCCGGAGGCGCCCGCCGTCGGGCTTGCTGTTCCTGCGATCGTCCTGGCATCAAATCCATCGGTGATGTCGGCGCAGAGAGAAGTCGCCGCAGCAGCTTCGGATCTCGATGCGGCGCAGGCCAGTCGCTATCCGCGCCTGAATCTCCTGTCCCTGCTGACAGGACAATGGCTGAGCTTCGGTGGTCAAGCCCTGAACTACACCACCTGGTCGACCGGTGCTGCGCTGTCAGGCGCGATCGTCGACGGTGGGCTCGCGAACTCGCAGATCGACGGCGCCAATGCGCGCTACCGAGAGGCCGCCGCCAAGGTCGTCTCAGCCGTTCGCTCGAGCGAGCAGGACATCGAGAACGCGCTGCTCGCCGTGTCATCGGCGAGCAACCGCGAGGATGCGACGCGACATGCGGTCACCGCCGCACGGACGTCGATGCGAATAGCCCAGCTCCAGTGGAGGGCCGGCGCCAGCACGCTCCTCGATCTCGAGGATGCCCAGCGCCAATACGCCGTCGCCTCGCGAAACGCCGTCACCGCCGCCAAAGACCGCTCCCAGGCCTGGATCGCACTCGTTCGCGCGACAGGCGACCAGGGAATCGCGTTCCCATCCACCTCCATACCCGGATCAAAGGACGACGCAGACCATGCTCAATGAACACTCGACAGGGGCGATGCGCAGCGCCCTCCGCCGCTACCGCCCCGCGGCCCTCTTGCTCGCCACGGTCGCTGTTGCCACGACCGGCGCAGTGATCTACTCGCGGGGCGGCGCGTCCGGCGCCGGCGCGACCCAACCTGCCGCGCCAAGCGTCGCCGCGCTGACCGTCACGTCCGCCATCGTCCAGTCACGCGAATGGCCGCGGGTGATCGAGGCCAATGGAAGCATCGCCGCCTGGCAGGAGGCAAGCGTCGGCACGGTCGTCGGCGGACTGCGGGTGTCCGACGTTCTGGCCGACGTCGGCGATGTCGTGGTGCGCGGCCAGGCGTTGCTGCACTTCGATCTGGACACCGTCCGGGCGGCCCAGGCCGCGCTTCGTGCGGACCTGTCTCAGGCGCGTGCGGTCGCAGCACGTGCCGACGCCGAGCTCGCACGCGCGCAAGAGCTGCATGACGGTGGGGCCGTCAGCGAGCAAGACCTTCTGCAAGCCAAGACACAGGCAGCGACGACGCATGCGCAGGTCGCAGCCGCCGAGGCCCATCTCGAAGCGCAGGATCTGCAACTGAAGCAGGCCGTGATCGTCGCGCCCGACGCGGGGGTGATCACGTCCAGGTCGGTGGGGATCGGTGCCGTCGAACCGGCAGGCCAGGAACTCTTTCGCCTCATCCGGCGCAATCGCCTGCAGTGGCAAGGGGAAGTCACCGCGGCCCAAGTCTCTTCGGTTCACGCGGGCCAGCTTGTGAGCATCGTGCTTCCCGATGGCTCGCCGGCGACGGGCCGTGTTTCGCGCATCGCACCGGCGATGAGCGTGCAGACGCGCCTCGGTGTCGTATTTGCGGACATCGATGCCGGCAGCGCGGCACGGGCAGGCATGTTCGCCGCCGCGCGTATCGAATTGCCACCGAGTCCGGCGCGCGTCGTTCCAGCCGTCAGCGTGTTGGTACGCGACGGACACAACGTGGTGGCGGCAATCGAGACGGGTCGCGACGGGCCCGTCGTATCGATCAGACGCGTCACTGTCGGACGTCGACTCGGCAATGAAGTCGAGATCACCGAGGGCTTGAGCAACGGCGCACGGGTCGTTGCGCGCGGTGCCAACTTCCTCGACGACGGCGACCTGGTGAAACTCTCGGATGCGGATCCGAGACACGGACTCGAAGGCTGATCGTCCATGAATTTCGCAACGTGGTCGCTACGCAATTCGAAGCCGGCGATTCTGCTGTTCGCCGTTCTCTGCCTCGCAGGACTGTGGGGATTCAATGGCCTGCACGTGCAGTATGTGCCGGACCTTCAACTGCCAACGGTCGCAGTCGACCTGAGCCAGCAAGGCGCGGCCCCTGCTCAGCTCGAGACCGAGGTGGCACGCAAGGTCGAAGACTCGCTCGCCAACTTGCAGGGCGTCAGGCACATCGAAACGTCGATCACGGACGGTGCGGTTCAAGTGCGCGTGAAGTACGAGATCGGAAAGAACCGTTCGGATGCCCTCATCGAGGTGAAGGATGCGGTGGACCGGATTCGCTCGCAGCTGCCTGCAGATCTCGATCCGCCGCGTGTATCCGCGCCGTTTGCATTCAACGACCCGGTGTCCACCTATGCGGTGAGCGATTCACGGATGGACGAATCGGATCTCTCGTGGTTTGTGGATGGAACACTGATCAAGTCGTTGTCCGCCGTCCCGGGCGTTGGCCGCGTCGAGCGGCTCGGTGGCAGCCAGCGCGAAGTGCGGGTCGACGTGGACCCGACGCGCATGGCGTCTCTCGGCGTCACTGCGGCCGATATCTCGCTGGCGCTGGGCAGGACCCAGCAGCAGTCTTCCGGCGGTCGAGGCCAGGTCGGCAACGGCGAGCAGGCCATGCGCGTCCTTGCAACCGTCAAGCAGGCGCAGGATCTGGGTCGCTTGGCCATCCTCGCTTCGAGCGGCCAGCGCGTCGCGCTTGACCAGGTGGCGACGATTCGCGACGGCGCGGCTGACCCGACCCAGGCGGCGCTCCTGGACGGGCGTCCGGTCGTCGGGTTCCGGATCTACCGTGCGCTCGGCGAGGGCGAGGTCTCGCTGGACGACGGCGTGAAGGCGGCACTCGCCGCACTCATGGCCAGGAAACCCGGGCTGGTGATCACGCAGGTCGCGAACAATGTCGACTACACCCGGGAGCAATACCGGGGGTCGATGGACATGCTCTACGAGGGCGCCGTCCTGGCCGTCCTGGTCGTGTGGTGGTTCCTGCGGGACTGGCGTGCCACCCTGGTTGCAGCATCCGCCCTGCCACTCTCCGTCATCCCGGTGTTTGCCGCGATGAAGTGGTTCGGATTCTCGCTGAACACGATCACCTTGCTCGCGCTCGCTGCCGTTGTCGGCATCCTGGTGGATGACGCCATCGTCGAGATCGAGAACATCGTTCGCCACGTGCGAAACGGGAAGACCGTGCTTGAGGCGACCGGCGATGCTGTCAACGAAATCGGGCTTGCAGTAGTTGCCACGACGCTGACGCTCGCCGCCGTGTTCGTGCCAACGTCGATGATGAACAGTGTTCCGGGCCTGTTCTTCCGGGAATTCGGATGGACTGCGGCGCTTGCAGTCCTCGCGTCCCTCCTCGTTGCTCGTCTGCTGACGCCGGTCATGGCGGCACGCTGGCTCAGGCCCGAACGCGGACACGTCGAACGCGAGACCGGCACCATGAAGCGCTACATGCGCGCGGTCGACTGGTGCCTCTCGCACCGGAAGCTGACGCTTGTCGGCGCGATGATCTTCTTCGCCGGATCGCTCGCCCTCGTGCCACTGCTGTCCACCGGCTTGCTTCCGAGTTCGGACAACGGCTCGATCGACGTCGGCGTCGAACTCCCTCCAGGATCCTCGTTGCAGGACACGCTGATGACCACGGAAGCCGCCCGCGCCGCGCTCGGTGGAGTGCAAGGCATCTCGCACGTGATGGCCGTTGCCGGCCAAGGCGGCAAGGATACGAGTTCGGATCTGCGCCATGCGACCATGACGGTGGTCCTCGACAAGCGTGCGCTGCGCCAACCCAAGAAGGAAATCGAGGTGGCGCTTCGGAACGCCTTCCTTGGCGTACCCGGCGCACGCTTCTCGTTCGCATCGGGCAACGACGACGAGCGACTCGAACTCATTCTCTCGAGCGACGACGACGCCGCGTTGACCGAGAGTGCCAAGGCACTGGAGCGCGAGATCCGCGGACTGCCGGGTCTGTCAAACGTCGTGACAAGTGCGAACCTGGAGCGGCCTGAAATCGTCATTCGGCCGGACTCGGCACGCGCTGCGGACCTGGGCGTCACCGCAGAAGCGATCGGCAGTACGGTTCGGGTCGCAACGCGCGCCGACTTCGACGCCCGGTTGTCGAAGCTCAATCTCGAAGATAGACAGATCCCGATCGCCGTGCAAATGCCGGCCAGGTACCGCACGGACATGCAGTCGCTGGGCAATCTCCCTGTCCCCGCCCGCAACGGCACAGTTCCCTTGAGCAGCGTCGCCAGCCTCGCGCTGGAAAGCGGTCCGAACGAGATCGATCGATTCGATCGCCGTCGCTACGTCACCGTCACCGCGGCTCTTGGCAGCACGCCGCTGGGCGCTGCCGTTCAGGCGGCTCGGGCTCTCCCTGCTGCCACGCAACTGCCGCCCGGCGTCGTCCTGGCCGACTCGGGGAACGCGGAGAACATGAATGACCTGATCTCGGGGTTCGGACTGGCCATGGCCGCCAGCGTGCTGGGCATCTACTGTGTCCTCGTGCTGCTATTCCACGACTTTGTCCAGCCGCTGACCATTCTTTCTGCGCTTCCGCTCTCGCTCGGAGGCGCATTCGTCGCGCTCCTGCTCGCCCAGGGCCAGTTGAACATCCCGTCGTTGATCGGCATGGTCATGCTCATGGGTGTCGTGACCAAGAATTCGATCCTGCTGGTCGAGTACGCACTGGTCGGAATGCGCGAGCGCGGCCTCGACGCGAGGACAGCGATGCTCGATGCTTGCCGCAAGCGCGCGCGTCCCATCATCATGACGACGGTTGCCATGGTCTCGGGCCTGCTGCCCATCGTCTTGGGAATCGGTGCGGATGCGAGCTTTAGACAGCCGATGGCGATCGCCGTCATCGGCGGGCTCCTGACGTCGACGGGGCTGAGCCTGTTGGTGGTGCCTGTCGTATTCAGCGTCGTTGCCGGGATGAGGGTGATCAAGAGGCCCGTTGAAGACGGCCGTCCAGTACTTCAGCCGGACTCGAGGCTCGAGCAGTAGTCGGCGCCGGAATCTCCGTTCCCCGGTGTCGCGTTGCAGGTCGAAAGCCCCCAGTTTCTGGCTGGCTACAGCGCCTGGATTTCGCGGACCAGCAAATCCTTCATCACCTGAACGCGCATCGCCTGGCGACGATGGCGCGGGTACATCAAGTAGACGGTCTGCGCGGGGCCGCTCCACTCTGGCAGCAGACGCACGAGTTCCTTGCGCTCGAGCAACTCGTTGACCATCCAGCAGGGCTGGAACGCGATACCGGCACCCTCGCGTACGGCGTCTAGCAGCGCCACCGCATGGTTGATGCTGTACCGCGTGATGACCGGCAGCTTCGCCGAACCATGGGAGCTGCTGAGCGTGACGACGTCGCCTGTCCAATTCGGATAGCGCAGAAACTGATGGCGAGCGAGGTCGCCCAGGATGCGCGGGCGGCCATTGCGCTTGATGTATGCGGGCGACGCGACGATGTAGCGCGGCCAGGTTGCGAGTTCCCGCGCCACGAGGTCCGGTGGCAGCACGTCGCCGATGCGCACGGTGAGATCGAAGCGCTCCTCCACCGGGTCCACGAAGCGGTCCTCCAGCACCAGATCGATCTGCAACTCCGGGTATTGCTGCAGCGAGCGCAGCATCAGCGTATTGAGCTTCAACTCGCCCAGCGCCACCGGGGCGGCGATGCGTACCAGTCCGCGCGGCTCGCGCGTACGCAGGTCGAGGTCGGCCACTGCTTCCTCGTAGTCCTCCAGCAATCGGCGCGCGCTCTCTGCAAATCGCACACCTTCGTCTGTAAGCATGGCACGCGCCGCACTCCGTTCGAGAAGCCGCACCTCGAGCGAACTCTCGAGGGCCGCGATGAGCTTGCTCACGGTGGGCTGGGTCGTCGAGAGCGATCGGGCCGCGGCGGACAGGCTGCCCAGCTCGGCCACCCTGACAAACGCACTCATCGCGCGAAGCCGGTCCATGGTATTCCGTTTTCGAATGGTGAGGCTTCCATTTTGCCGGCTTCCAAACGCAAGTGGAATTGGCGAGAGTGCAGCCATGAAGCGCACCATCACCCAATCCCTCCTCTCGGCTTGGCTCGCGACTTTTCTCGCGACCGCGGCCGCGTCGGTCTCGGCCGCGCCCGTGTTTTGGCAGCCGACCTGGATCTCTCCGGCTCAGCCCGTGTGGGGCGACGGATGGACCGTCCCGCTCGGAATGCCAACCCGTCTCCGCGACGTGACGTTGCGACAGTCGCTGCGCACCAGCCTCGGTGGCGAGCAGCTCAGGCTCGTGATCAGCAACCAGTACGGCGTTGCGCCGCTGAAGCTCGGCACGTTGACTGTACGCACGACCGACGCTGAGCCTTCGCGCGCGGTATTCTTCCAGGGGCACGATGGCATGGTCGTCGCTCCGGGAGCGCGCGTCATCAGCGACCCGGTCAGCCTGCCCATTCGCGCCGGCGACCGTCTGGAGGTCGACCTCCACCTGCCCGGGCCGGCCACGCCAGCAGGATTCCATTGGGACGCGCAGGAGCAGACCGAGATCGTTCAGGGCAATGCCGCAGGCCGTCATGAGGCGCCGGTGCTCCAGACCTTGACCACCCGCGCCTTCGTCTCCGAGTTATGGGTGAGCTCTATCCACCCGCCGCTGACCGTGGTGACAATCGGCGACTCCATCACTGACGGCAACGGCTCCAGCCTCGGACGAGACCAGCGCTGGCCCGACCATCTCTCGCGGCGACTCGCACCACGAGGCGTCGCCGTGCTCAACGCAGGCATCGCCGGCAACCGTCTGCTGCGCAGCGGTTGGGGTGAGAGCGCACTCGCTCGCTTCGAGCGCGACGTTCTGAGCCATCCCGGCGTGCGCGCGGCCGTCGTGCTGCTCGGTACCAATGACATCGGCTTTCCCGGCAGCCCGTTTTCGCCGTCGGAGGCGCCCGTGTCGCTGAACGACCTCACCGGCGCCTTCCTGCAACTCGTCGATCAGGCGCATGCGCGCAACGTGCGCCTCGTCGTCGGCACCGTGCCGCCCTTCGAGCATGCGCTACAGGGAACGCCCTTGGAAGGGCACTACAGCCCACGGAAGGACGCGCTGCGCAGGGCGTTGAACGATTGGATTCGCCACACGCGCGCGTTCGATGCAGTGGTCGATTTCGATGCGGTTTTGCGTGACCCTGCCAACCCCGCTCAGCTCGATCCCGCGCTGGACTCGGGCGACCACCTTCACCCGGGCGACGCGGGCTACAAGCGCATGGCCGAGGCGATCGACCTGAACGCACTGCTCGGTGAGCAAGCCGTGGGGGTGCAGCGATGAGCGACGCACCGCGAAGCGCCCCCTTGACTCGCGCCGCCGCGCCGCTTCCATTGCTCGCCCTGACGCTCGCTAGTGCCGCGGTGCCTGCGACTGCAAACTCCGTCAGGCAGGGACGGCGGCTGGAAAATGCTGCGCAGGCCGCGCCTGCTTGATGCACTCTGCCTCACCGCCTTCGGCTTCGGCGGCATCTTCACGACGCTCACTTTCCTGTCTGCGTTGCTGCAGTCGGCAAGCGGCTTCACGGCGTCTCAGGTCAACGGACTGCTCCTGCTTTGCGGCTTCGGATTGACGTTGGGCAACATCCTCGGTGGATGGGCCGCCGACCGCTGATCAGCCCGCCTCGACCAGCGGCGCGGTCGATCGGCACCTTCGCCAGGCCGCGGGCGGCAGTCCAAACTCACGTCTGAAAGCGCGGCTGAAGGCCGCGTCGGTCAGGTAGCCCACCTCCTCGGCCACCTGTGACAACGGCACGTTGCTGCGTCGGAGCAGGTTGCTCGCCAGCAGCATGCGCCACTGCGTGAGGTACTGCATCGGCGACTGTCCCACAAGCTCCTGGAAGCGCTGCGCCAGCACCGAGCGCGAGCTGTGAACGGCTTGCGCCAGCTCGTCGAGCGTCCAGCCTCGCGACGGCCGTTCGTGCATCGCCGACAGCGCCGCGCCGACCACGCGGTCGCCGACACCGGCCAGCCAGCCCGCCGCGGCCCGCGAGGTGTCCTGCATGGCCAGCCGCAGCACCTCGATGAACAGCACCTCGGACAGCTTCGCGAGGACGCCGGCACCGCCGGGCCGCGGCGAACGCGCCTCGGCCAGCGCGTAGCGCACCGACGCCTCCAGCCACAACCCTGCGGGTGAACCCCGCACGTTGATGCGCAGCAGCCCCGGCAAGCCGCTCAGCAGCATGCGGGCCAGGCGGTCGTCGCAAGCAAGATAGCCGCACACCAGCCTTGTCGGTGCCCCGCCTCCCCCATAGCTCAGCATGCGAGGGCGTCGCGCCAGCACTTCCGCCAGCGGCGCGCCACCGCTGGCCGGCGGCAGCCCCGGCTCCGACGTCATGCGGTGCGGGTCGCCGTGGGGAAACAGCACGACGTCGCCGGCCACGAGTCTCACCGCCGGCTCGCCGGGCATCTCGACGAAGCATTCGCCCTCGGTGATGAGGTGGAAGATGACTACGCGCTCGGCTTGCGGCTCGAGCAAGGGCGCGGCCAGGTCGGCACGCGGCGACTGGTAGCACCACGGCGCGGTGAATCGCGCGTGCAGGAACATCGATCCGGCGAGATGGACGACGCGAAGGGTTTGCGAGAGCGCGTCCATCAGGGGATGTCCACCCGCACCGACAGGCCGTTCGCCTTCACCGCCAGCGGGATCGGCGAGCGCTGCAGCGCGCGTTCCACGAGCGAACGCAACTGGGCGGGCGTCGCGTCGTCCGCGCCGATCACGACGACCAGGCGCTGGTCGACGGGTGCCGGACTCACGACGACGCCGTCCCCGTCCTCCAGCGCGACGAGGCCGCGCGCGTCCGACCGGCTCGCGGCCTCGACCTGCAGCGACTTCAGCCCGACGCCTTCGGCCGCGGCGAGGAGCGCGATCGAAGTCGTTGCGCAGCTTGCGAGTCCGGCCCGATAGAGCCATCCGGGCGACACCTGGCCGCCACCGCCGCCCAGCTCGGGAGGCAAGTCGGTGCAGACCTCCCGCCCGTTGGGATGGCGGCAGACGACACGCAGCGGTGCGTCCGGGCCAGCCCATTGCGCGTGGGCCGGCGCATCGGCCGACAAGCCCGTCTCCGGTCGCCGCCGCAACACCCTTTCGAGACGCGCCATCGCGTCGGCCACCGCCTGCATGCCCATCGCCAACTCCTGCCGGGTCGTGGGATCCATTGTGCGCCGCGCGCTCCCGCGGCGGCGGTGCCGCGGTGGGATCAGGACGCTCGGACAAATCGCGCGGACGATCGGGCAGGACACCGATGCGCCCGCAGCGATCCACTGTGGTCGCCAGCAAACCACGGAGATCGCCATGAATGCACCGCTCGACCTCGCCGCCCTCAAGACTCGCCAGCAAGCCGCCTGGGCCAGCGGCGACTATGCTGTCATCGGCACCACGCTGCAGCTGGTGGGCGAGCAACTCGCGGAGGCCTGCGACATCGGCTGGAACCAGCGCGTGCTCGACGTGGCCGCCGGCAACGGCAACGCCACGCTGGCCGCGGCGCGACACGGCGCGCAAGTGACCTCCACGGACTACGTTGCCGCGTTGCTCGACCGCGGTTCCGAACGACTGGCGGCCGAGCGCCTGGGCGCGACAATGCGCGTGGCCGATGCCGAGGCCCTGCCGTTCGACGACGGCACGTTCGACGCGGTCGTTTCGACCTTCGGCGTGATGTTCGCGCCCGACCAGCCGAAGGCCGCCGCCGAGCTGGTGCGCGTCTGCCGGCCCGGGGGCCGCATCGGCCTTGCAAACTAGACGCCGGAGGGCTTCATCGGCCGCCTGTTCAGGACGACGGGCCGCCACCTGCCGCCGCCAGCCGGCGCGCTGCCGCCGTCGAACTGGGGCGACGAGGCGAGGCTGCGCGAGCTGCTGGGCGCAGGCATGGCCCGGCTGGCCGTCGAGCGCCGCCACTTCAACTTCCGCTATCGCTCTGCCGCGCATTTCGTCGACGTGTTCCGCCGGTGGTATGGCCCCGTGCACAAGGCGTTCGCGGCGCTGCCCGACGACGGGCGTGCCGCGTTGGAGCACGACCTCGTCGCGCTGCTCGAGGAGATGAACACCGGCGGCCCGCACGCGTTGACCGTGCCCAGTGCCTACCTCGAGATCGTCGCGACGCGCGCCTGACGATGGACGCGCGCCTGCAACTGCGCGTGCAGCGATACGGCTGGGACCGCGCGGCCGCGCGCTACGACGCATCGTGGCAGCGGTCGCTGGCGGTCGCGCATCGTCGACTGTTCGATCGACTGCGGCTGCGGTCCGGCGACCGCGTGCTGGACGTCGCCTGCGGCACGGGCGGTCTGGCCTGCGAGCTGGCCGCAGCGGTCGGCCCGGCCGGCCAGGTGGTTGGTATCGACCTGTCGCAGGCGATGGTCGACGCGGCGAAGGCGCGCGCCGCCAAGGCCGGCCTGCAGAACACCTGCTTCGACCGCATGGACGCCCAGGCGCTGATGCTGCCGGACGCGGCGTTCGACGTCGTCACCTGCTGCTTCGGCCTGATGTACCTGCCCGATCCCGAGCAGGCTCTCGCACAGATGCGGCGCGTGCTTCGGCCCGGCGGCCGGCTCGGGCTGGCGGTCTGGGGTGAGCGCCACTGCTGCGCCTGGGCACCCGTCTTCCCGATCATCGATGCCGAGGTACAGAGCGAGGTTTGTCCGCTGTTCTTTCGACTCGGCGTCGATGGCGCGCCGGCGAACGCGTGCCACGAAGCGGCGCTGCGCGTCCGGTGGCAGCAGTCCATCGCGCAATCGCTGACCTATCTGAGCGCCGACGAGGCGTGCGACGCGATGTTCATCGCCGGTCCGGCGGCACTGGCCTGGTCTCGCTTCGACGACGCCACGCGGGCCCGAGTGCGCGCGCGCTACCTTGGCGCCATCGACGCCTGGCGCGGCGAAGCGGGCTACGAACTTCCAGCGAAGTTCGTCTGCCTTCTTGCGCAGGCGGCGACCGTGTGAAGTTCCGCTTTATTGCGGACGTTCGGATGCTGAAAACCTACATACCCACTGCGGCCAGCGGCACGGGCGCGCATCATTTCCTCGAATCCCCGGGGAACCTCCACAGGGGTCATCGAGGCGAGCACGGTGTGTTCCCAGCTCGCGAAAATCAGTACTCGCCTGGCCCTTGGTAGTCCGGCGCCAGGTTCTCGAACTTCGTCCACTGCCGCAGAAATGCCAGCTTTGTCGTCCCGACAGGGCCATTCCGCTGCTTCGCAATGATGATCTCCGCGACCCCAGGCTCCTTCGATTCCTTGTTGTAGTACTCGTCGCGGTAGATGAACATGATGATGTCGGCGTCCTGCTCGATGGCGCCGGATTCGCGCAGGTCGGACATCATCGGGCGCTTGTCGGGACGCGTTTCCACGCTGCGGTTCAGCTGCGACAGCGCGAT
>FTIP01008393.1_pt1 | contig 24898 bp, 34 predicted proteins | sample 1658301 | NCBI WGS metagenome assembly FTIP01 (sample SAMEA3914813, study PRJEB12502) | metagenome | biome: forest; material: soil | place: Canada | collected 2011-07-07 | depth 0.3 m
GCGGCGAACTTCAGCCGCTTGAGCACCGCCATCTCGTGCGTGAGCTTGTCGATCAGCGCCTGCTTGAAGGCGGCCTCGCGGTCGCGCTGCGCGATCAGGGCGTCCTTGGTGCGGATCTCAGCCATCAGCGACAGCATCGCCTGCCGCGTCTGCGGGTCCAGGGCGTCCAGATGCTGTTCACTGATCATGGACAGCCATCGTGCCGCAGCCGAGCGCCGCGCGCATCGGCACTTTCGGCAATTGCCAGCGGCGGTTCAGATCACGCGGATGATGCCGGCTTCCCCGATGCGCTGCCACGGCAGGCCCAGCACCAGAGCATCGAACTGCGGGCGCGTCAGTTGCAGCGTGCTCGCGTCGTCGAAGGGCCAGACGAACTTGCCGGCGTTAAGCCGCCTGGCGGCCAGCCACACGCCGATGCCGTCGTGAACCAGGACCTTCATTCGGTTGGCGCGCCGGTTCGCAAAGAGATAGGCGTGGTTCGGGTGTGCAGCGCCGAAGACGCCGACCACGCGAGCCAGTGCCGCCTCGGTGCCCAGGCGCATGTCCAGGGGCTGCACCGCCAGCCACACGGCGTCGACCCTGATCACTTCAGCAACTCGCGCACGAAGCCGGCCAGTTCACTCAACGCCTTCTCGGGCCATGCGACGCCCACGGTGACGGCGCCACGCTTGATGTCCAGGCGGACTTCAGTCTTCAACTCCGGTACGTCTGGAGCCGGCAGTGCCAGGGGCACGAACCCCGCAGGCTGTTCGACTGAAGGCCGCGCATCGGTTGCGGCGCGCCGCGTGCTCTGTGGTTTGCGCGCCAGTTGCCGCCAGCGGTGCACGACGTTGTCGTTAATGCCGTGCGACATCGCCACCTGCGCCACCGACATGCCAGGCTCTTCGCATTGCGCCAGCACCATCGCCTTGAATTGCGCGCCATACCGCCGGCGCGTCTTCCCGCTCTCGCTTGTCATCGTGTCCACCTATTCCTACGTGGACACGATCCTTCCTGGCCGAAGCGGGTTATTCAAGATGAGATCGCCGGACGCATACGGAGCGCTGGCGTCCAAGCAATCGTTGATGTCAGAGAGCTGCCGTTGTCACGGAAGAAGGGCTTCTCGAAATCGGCGTTCAAGGATGCACTGGGTGCGGCCGGTCTCGACTATTTCCATGTGCCTGCTCTCGGGTGCCCAAAGGAAATCAGGACGCGTTACAAGGCTGACGGTGACTGGGCGCGCTACACAACGGACTTCTTGGCCTACATTGAAGGTCAAGACGTCATTGTCCGTGAGCTTGTTGCGCTCTCGAAGACTACGGTTGCGTGCCTCGTCTGCTTCGAGTCCGACTACACGATGTGTCATCGGACGTATGTGGCTCGAGCTGCGCGTCGTTCCGGCGCGCCGGAGGTGATGCACCTGACCGCTAAAACAGCCCTGGCTGATGGTGGTCGGCAGGCTGGGCGCGAGGCGGGTAAATGAGGCTGACGGCGAGCCACTGATCCGGAAAGCGGTGGATCGTGCCAAGCAGCAGCATCAGGTCTCGAGCTGGCAGTTCGACCTCTAACTTCTCGCGGAAGGGCCTTTCCCAGCCAGAGGCGCCGTGCTCCTTGCGGAGTCGCCGATAGAGTGCCCCGACTTCCCAGTCCACCAGCTTGTGTCGGGTGACGACGGGCTCGCCGTCGACGATGCACTCATAGCGGTAGTGGAAGTCAAAAGGGATTTTCTCGAGCAATCGCACCTGGCTGTTCGAGTCGTCGTCCGCGAACAGCGGAGACTGCTGCTGCAACTGGGTGAGCTTCGCAAGCTCTTCAGCCGTCCAGTCCGGGTTCTTGGTTGGCTTGATTTCGAGTTCGAGAATACGCGAGGGACGGAGGAGGGCGAGGGTGTTGCCATCTCGTACTCTTGCGGCCTCAAGGGAGGCGAAATCGCTGTGGACGGGCACGCTCCGCAGGAGCTCCATGCGCCGTGGCCACCCCACCTTGCCTGCTGCCAGCGGTTCGCCTTCGCAATCGATCTGGTCGACGAAGATTCGATGGCTCTCGGGGCGGTGATCGTCGCGGGACTTTTCGACCAGGGTTGTCACCCACTGCCACTTCCGAAACTGCTGCTCGTCGGCGATGAGACGGAACGGAACAGGAAACAGCCGAATGAGCTTGCCGGCTTCGGTCATGCCTGCGACGCAAGAAGTCTCCGCGTAGTTGGCGCTCGGAGACGGGTACGTCTTACAGAGAATCAGAACGCGTTCGCGGAAGGTCGCCATCGTGAAAAACTCGTTCCAGGAGGCGCCGGAGCGGCGCTGGGGTCGTACCGCCTTCCCGCAGCTTAAACGATTCCGCCTCAGTACCTAGTTCTTCGACGGTGTTGCCTTTGTCGGCACCACGTTCGGTGATGTGATCGTCGGGACTTTGTGCCGGCGGAGGTAACCAACGGTCGTCGTGGGGCTTGTGTGCGCAGCCATCTGCTGAAGGTCCTTTAGCTCCATCGTCTCATCGGCGTCAGTCAGTGCCTTCGGGCGAATGTCCTTGATGGTGTAGCCTGAATCCTTGAAGTCTGTCAGGGCGATTGCACGCCGCCATGCCGTCCGCACGCCTGTTTGCTGGAATGGCTTTCCGTCGAGTCGATGCAGCACGTACGGCGAATTCACAGGTGCCGCCACGCTCTTCGCCTTCAGTCCCTTGGCCCGCCTCGATTCCTGGTCTGCCGCTTCGGCAATCAAGCGTGCGTTCCGCTGCTCGACAAACGACCTGACCTCGCGAAGGATGCGCTCGATATCTGGCGTACGGACGAAGTTGACCCTTAGGCCGCTCGACTCACTGGTTTTGGATGGCTGGAATGCCATCGACAAATCGCCGACATCGCTCCAACGCAGCATCCGAATGTCTTGGGCTCGCTGTCCGGTGATGTAGGCGAGCTCCACAAACGCTCGCGTCATGACACCGTTATGCGTCGCGGTGTTGCCTGTGCCGCGAACCATAGCATCGAGAATCGCGCTCAGTGCTGCGTCTGGAATGTACACATTCCTCTTTCTTTCCTTTGCCCTTTGAGTGTTGCCGAAAGGGTTGGTCGAAATGCGCCCCTCGAGGACTGCCCAGTCGAAAATCTTTCGCGCCACTTTCCGCACCTCGTTCCGCATGCGAGGCTTGTCCTTCCAGTTCCGGAGAAATTCCGTGGCAGACGGGGTAGTCACTGCACTCGGCGCAAACCCCTTGAAGCTGGATGACACATCATCAGCGATGCGGCCGTAAGTTGTCCGTGTCTCGTCCGACAGCGCAACCTCTGCCAAATACGCGATTTTCCAATCGCTCACGAGAGTTGCCACCGACTCCGCAGGAGCATCCAGGTTCGCAAGTGCGGTCGCCAGCGCCTGGTGCATTGCTGGAAGTCCGGCAATGACGCGTCCGAGCTTCACTGGCTTCCGGCCGAGCGGGCGAAACCAGTAGCTGCCGTGATTGATATACACGCGATGAGGAAGCCCCTTGTCGTGGATGCGCGGCCTCATCGCCGGGCCTTCCTTAGGAGGGAGGCCGGCGTGAGCAGTTGCGGCTGATTCGCAGCCTGAGCGGAGTTTCCGGCCGCGCTCGAGCAGACGGCTTCGAAATGCGCTCGCTCAAGCACCACACGGTTCAGGACATTGACTCTCGCGCGAACAAAGCCGCGCGAGTGGAGTTCACGCACCTGCAGGGCGGGCTTGCGGTACCCGGTCACGTCAGTGATTTCATCCTGCGAGAGCAGGAGGTGCGAGCTCGAGGTCATGCCGCCTTGTCGAAGCGATGTGCGTTGGCGGATGCGTCGCCGACCGATTCAAGCAGCGTTGCGAGCGTGCCTTCGCAGAACAGAGTGTCGGCGAAGAACTCGGAGCAGCCAACCGCCATGAATTCTTCCCCGTCTGCGACTGAGTAGACGGCGTAGTCGTCGCCGATCGGCCTGCCTGCCACGATGACGTGGCCGCGGAGGTGTCCCAAGAGCACTGCGCGCCTCGGCTCGCCGATGACACTGCAGCCCTCGTCTCGGAGCGCCTCAAGAGCCGCGTTCACACGACCCGACTCAATGAGCCTGATCCACTGGTCTGCGTCGGCGTCCACGAATGTGGCGATGTGAAGTTGGCTCGGCGAGGTTGCGGTACCTTCGAGGAACATTTTGACTACTTTCTGGGCATTTTGGTTAAAGGATACGTTTGCTTTATCCTCACCGGATCTACAGCGAGAATGCACTTAGGTTATGGTGAACACAACACGCTTTCAAGTCGAAGTAATATGAGATACGATAACGGATACGGAGGGCCCATTGACTAGACACAGAGACGAACTCTTGGCCCACGCTGGGGCTGTTCCCGCATTGGTCGAAGCCATAGAAACTGCCGGTCGCACGGCCCTGTCGACACCTTCGATGTCGACGGAGCTGGCCATGCTTCCGTATGAAGGCCTAGCCATGCCGGCCACGACAATTCATGCGGCGCTCGCCCATCAGCTCGAGCAATCTGCTGAAGGAATCCGTGTGGAGCTTCACAAGTGGAAGCAGTCTCGAGTTCCCGGCGCAAAGAAGGTTGTGAGACTGGTTGACGCAGCTTCAAGGCTGGGATGGATCAGCGCATCTGCCGAAGGCCTCGGCCTCGAAGTGGAGGCACTCGTCGCCTGGTGCCGCGATGAGGTTCTCCGCCTGGATCGCGCAGCAGGCGAGAACGCCAAGCGGAAGGCCGCTCGGTTAAAAGGGCAAGCTGCGGAAGTTGTCGATCGAGCAGTCCGGCACGCATTGGACGTCGCTCTTGATGCGAACGCGAGTGACATCGCTGAGAGCCTGGTGCTCGTAGCAGCAGAGGCCGTGGAGCGGCAATCCTGGGAAGCACATCAACCCGAAGCGGGGCTGGTAGCTCTGCGCAATGCATCGGAGCAGCTGCGAGCCATGGTTGTGGCCTTTGAAGCTCGTCTGAAGGCTTATCGCGACGAGGAGTCCAAGGACCGCGAAAAGATCGTCGACGAAGAATTCGACTCGCTGCGCGCGGACACGGTGATCAGCAGGACCGCCTCTCAGGCCGGCCAGGCCAAACTGAAGCGTTTTGCGCTTAGGCGCGGCATAGGCCAAGACATGCTGGGTCGCATACTGGATCGACTTCGCACGGGGTCTGGTCTTCGCCCTGACGAACTACGATTGCGCGAGGAGCTTTTCAGGGAGTTCGAGGGCTTTCGTGATCGCTCTGAATGGACGCCGCTATAGGCGCCGCAAAGACAGACTCACCTCATTCATGCTTCGCGTCGCGCACCGCTTCGGCGGTCTCGAGCGTGTTCGCTTAGTGTCCCACGAACAGAAAAGGGCGGCCGGAGGGCCGCCAGTCAAGCGGCTCGCTCCGCTGCGCTCCGCAAGCCGCAATCGGCCTTCGGCCTCAGTACCGGCCTACGGCCTTTAGGAGGCAAGCTGGCAAAAAGGGGTTGGTCAACCGCGGCCTGTACTGACCGGCCAGCGGCCGGAACTTCGTCGCGTTGAACTTTGAGCCTGCGAAGGCAAGCTATGAAGATACAAGAAAAGGCGAGAGAAAGATTCCTTTTAAATCAAAGACTTAGCTGAGGGGGTCGGGTCATCTGAGTGACCCGGGGTAGGGTCTTTTGAGTACCCTTGAGCGACACGCGAGTTCACTTTGAGGACTCAACTTTGAGGATGCCGGAAAAGTTTGTCCAGCAAGTTGACACGCACTCTAATACATAATAAACTTAACGCATCTCGAAGCTAAGCGACTTAACGACATGCAAACTCAAGCGACACACCGCGGTGCTTACAAGCCTCAACCGATCGGCGTCCGCGCCACGAGTGGCAAGGCCACCTGGGTACAGACCGGAAAGGAGGCTCATGAAGCGTGGGCGAGACTGACAATGACCTGCCCGACTGCAGCATCTTTGCTCCACACCCTCGTCGCACGCATGGCCGAACGAAACGCTCTCGTCATCAGCAGGAAGACTCTAGCGGACTTGGTCGGATGTTGCGAGGCGACCATCAAGCGAGCGATCAAGGTGCTTCGCGATGGCAATTGGATTCAAGTCATCCAGGTCGGTGGCAAAGGCGGCGTCAATGCATACGTGGTCAATAGCGCCGTGGCATGGTCTCAGCATCGGAACTTGCTTCACCTTGCGTCGTTCACTGCGCAAGTTGTCGTGTCAGCAGCCGAGCAAGAGGACAAGACGAAGCTCGTCCACAAGGAACTGCAGCGCCTCCCTGTCTTTGTCGCGCGCTCCGACGTTCAGTAGTCCGATGACCCTACCCCGGGTCATCTCAGTACGGATATCGGACATCGCGTGCCGACATGGAGCTGGCTATCTCTCGCGCGCTAACGAAGCATTGACCTGCTAGTTGTTCGACATTGAACGGCGAATTGCGTCTGACGAGGTGGAACCGAATCTGCCCCTTTGGGCCAGCTCGCCGTTCATTCATTTTCCCCTGTGGAAGGTGAGAAGTTCTTCCAGCGCGAACGGAGCGCCGACGAAGTGTCCGACCGAAAAGTCCGGGATTGCTTCTGGATTCTCGACCGCTGGGCCAACCCAGAACCTCTCGCCCTTGGAGACCAGGTTCAAGATTGCCGCGATTGTGGACCCCGCATCCTCTGTGTCGCCATTGCGCCACTCGCGGATTAGCTCTTCGACAGCAAGCAGCGTCGCCCATGCACTCGGATCACACTTGCTCTGGATGAAGTTCCGAAGTGGCTTGCGCAGCTTCTCGTCACTCGACCCACCCGGTGCGATCGCGGACAAGAATTGCAACAGAAAATCCGCGGTTGAGTGCGCTCGAGTCATGAGCTCGACCTGTTTCCGCACCTCAGCAAACGTTCTCTTGTCCGCATCAGAGTAGAAGCGCTTCCCGCTGAGGCCAAGTTGGTGGAATCTGAAGAAGAATCGATGGTGTTGCAGTTCGTTGTCCAGCGCTCCGAGCAGCGCGACATAGCTGTTGATTTATTCCCTCGGCACCAAGCCGGTAAATCTCAGGTATTGCCGATAGCCTTTCAGCTTTAGCTCGGCGTGAAGGAGCTCGTGCGCCAACGATTCGGTTGGATGCATTGTTGGGCTGACCTCGATTTCGGTGACTGCAGCCAAGGTACTTGATCCCCAGGTATCACCAGTTCCGCGTACATATGTGATCGGTGTCTGCGCCGCGATTCGAGCGAAGAGTCCTCGCACGGCATCGTTCTGCAGCGCGTCAGTAACCTCTTGAGGTGTCGGTTGGACTGGAAGCGAACTCATCGAATTGTCGACCTGCGGATCGTCGCGGTTGCAATGTGGGGCTGAAGTCAGCGTCAGATGGCTGAAGTCAGCTTCGGAGGGGCTGAAGTCAGGCAATATTGGGCTGACTTCATGGCGCACTGTCGATTGAGCCGCCTTCTCAAACTCTACCTTACCTTCAATGATTCCTGCCTCTTTCGATTCCGAGTACGCCGATGTTCAAGGTATGGACACCGCCCAAGTGCTTGCCCTGCGCATCGGCAAGAGTCCGGAAGCGATCCACGCGAGCGAGGAGCAGGGTGACCTCTTCTCGGTGGGGGTGCCAGGCCGCCCTGAACGCCTCTATCCGAGGTACCAGATGCACCCGTGCCTCGCAGGGGCGCCGCTGCGCTCATTGCTCGCGCAGCTGAGGGGACCGGATGGCTCAGTCCTAGGCGGTGCCGCAGCTCACATGTTCTTTTGCACGTCGATTCACGAATTGGCGTACCTGACACCCCTGCAGCTGGCGGCCGGGGTGGCAACGCACGAGTCACCGATGTCCGACATGCTCTCGAGCCAACCTCCGGAAGAGCGTCTACGAATCCTACTGGCGGCGGCGCGAACGTACGCAGACGCGGCGAACGTGTGATCGCTTGAGGCAAATGCCGTCCATCTGTCGCTCACTACACCTGCTGAGGGGGGCCTTCGGACGGGAGGCGTAAGAGAGCTTCCTCTGGGAGAGGCCCTCGGTGACGCAAGGCATGGTGCTGCGCATCACAGATAGACCCCTCGCGCCAACGCCCGGAGGAAGTCCTCGAAATGGTCGGCGCCCTCAGGCCCCTCGATGATGTCGAGCGGCCGCTCGCCGCGCGACATGATCACGTGGTCGATGAGCCATTGCCTCACCCAGGTCGCCGCGTTCCAGCCCGATGTGAACTTCTCCGGCTCTTTCTGCCTTCGTCGTGCGGCGCCTTGCTCGGCCGCTGCGACGAGGCGGCCGAAGTTCTCTGTAGTGCTGAACCGCGCGAGCCGCAGCGTCGCGTCCTTTGTGGTGATGTACGCCGCGCGGAGCGCATGTGCATCCGCGAGCGCGTGATGCCTTCCGAGCCCACGCCTTTTCAGCCCCCGATAGCACTCCTCGGCCGCGAGCTCGCCGTGGATGGTTCCGGTCAGCGCGCCGACATCGACCGGCCAGACGACTTCTCGGACTCGGTCCCAGAGTCCCGAGTCTCGGACTGCGTATTCGAGGAGCTCCCAGTCCATGCCGTAGTCGTAGGCCACTTCGACCCGTGACCCTGACTCTGCGGCAAGCGCGAGCAGCCATTCGCCGGCGCGACGGCCCATCTCCCAATCCGTCGCGGTCGCGCCTGGAACGACGCCCCACTGGTCGAGGACGCCCTCATACTTCACGAAATCACTTGATGAAGCGCGACGGGCCTTGCCGATGTCGGTTGACAGGTCGAGCTCGACGTACAACTCGCGGGCCTCATCGGCCAGCGTGACCATTCCGAGCGACAGGAGCTCGACGTGGATGAACTGCGTAAACTCGCAGTCGAGGAAGACGAGGGCGTTCATATCTAGTGCATGAAGTCAGCGATAACCGGCCTGATGTCAGTCGGTTTGCGGCTGACTTCAGGCTAGGCGACGGAGAGTCGACCGCAGGAACTTGACTTTGCACGCAAGCTTCTTGCGCAGGGAGACGCGCAGCGGTCGCTGATCCTCCCAGAAACGTTCGACCCCTATGCAGCCCATGTTGTCCCAAACTGCCAGGTCGTCGACCTCAGTCGATGTCGGATCACTCTGGGCTAGCAGCGTAGTCAGTGCGTAGCGTCTACTACGCCCAGCCGGATGTATCGACGCCGTCCGGGGCGTGCGCTCTCGCGGCGGTTTCATGAGTGAGCCTTTGGTTCGAGCGACACTGCAATTCTTTCCGATCCAAACAATCGCACGACTTCGACGTCGTAGGCTACGCCTGCGAGTTCGAGGCAAAGAGAATACGGTGCCTGCCGCGTGAGCCAGGCCGAATTCGTGTCGTTGTCGTCGCGCCAGGCTCGCACGCCGTGCTCTCGGTCGAGCACATCCACGACCCATGACGTGATCAGTGACGAATCGAAAGCATCGACGGACACAACGACTACCTTACGCTCTTCGTCGATTTCGTGCCGTATGACCAAGTCGGGCAGGCACGACATGCTGTGCTTGACGCTGCCTACGCCGCGGCGAATGTTGCTGTCGGTGCTCATTGCAGGATGTCCTTGCCTCGGTAGCCTCGGGCGTCATCCAGCTCGCCTGGCCGGATGACCGTGAACTTGCCTTCGGCGTCGATGGCGGTGATCCCTCGCAGTCCGACACCGTAGCTTTTGAAGCCCTGCGCTGCCCATCGCGCCGACGAGTCCAGCCGGTCATGGTGGTGCCCGTGGACAGCGACCTTGACGCCCAGCGCCTGGGCGAGCGTGTCCAGGATCGCGAAGCCACGCGGGTGATAGCCCGGCGCCTCATGAGTGACCAGAACGTCTGCTCGCAGGTCGGCCAGCTTGTCGAGTTCGTCTGGATAGATGGTGCCCCAGTGCTTGCGATGAGGGCCGCCTTGCCACCTGTCTTGTCGCGACGTTGAGAGCCCGTGTTCGACTCGATTCCGGAACAGTGGGCCGCCGGCGCCGTCGGGATGCCAGACGGCCTCGCGAAACACACCTCCGAGTCCAGCCAATCGCGTGCCGTCAGGCAATGTGACAACGCGTCCATGCAAGTTGCGGTCGACGAGCTTGCTACCCCAGACGCGCTCGTAGAGCTCGTCGCTGTCGGCGTCGTGGTTGCCGGGAATCCACCAGATGCGATCGAGCAACGCGCCCAGTTCCTCGTGGAGCGGCCGGCCAGGTTCTTGGTCTCCGAGAAGTACGATGGCCGAGGCCTTGGTGTGGCCCGCCGCCTCAACAATGTGCCGGAACTGCCCATGTGGGTCACCGCAGTAGAGAATTGGGCCCACGGTCAGTCGCCTTTCATGCCATCCACAAGACGCTGCGCAATGGCCACTAACACACGTGCTCTGTTCTTTGGAGAGCTGAGCAGGTCCATGGTCGTTTGCATGCTGTTGTAGTCTTCGAGCGAAATCAGCACGACGTGCGCTCCGCGCGGATGCAAGATGATTACGGGCACATGCTCCCGACAAACAGAGTTCATCACCGCCTTAAATCTGGTGCGTACGCTGGAGCTTGTAAGCACTTTCATGTCAGTTGCAGTCTCGTGGCATTGAGCCGTCCGTGGTGGAACCATTCGTCATCCGAAACCTCGTCAGTTTGCGCTTCAAATCGTCTAGAACTGGCGGAGATGCGAGGCCCAGGATTGGCTGGGTCAGGACCACGTTGTCACGATCGTTACCCCAACCGTCATCGACGTCGTCAAGCGCGAGCCAAATCTCAGGCTTGCGCCGGCCGACATCCGAGCGGACTTGCTCGCCGCGTGTGAGCGCGTCGAACTCCCTCGGGTCCATCTGCGAGTGCCATGTCGCGCCGATGCATCGGGCGGCTAACGACGGTGGCAGTCGTTTCACTGTCTTGCCGTAGCCGAAAGTGCGCGCCCAGCTCGTGCTCAGGACGATGCGCACATTGGGATACGGCACCAACAGCACTTCCAGCAGTGGGGCATGCTCGAACAGGCAATGTCCAGCGGCTGCAAGGCGGTCGTCGAGGTATGCGCCGCGCTTTAGCGACCAGTACACCGCCTCCGGGTGCATCACGCCGTCAAGATCCAAATAGAAGACGTCCACGTCCACGGTCAGACCTCAACCACGAAACGCGCGGCAAACAGATCGTTCTCGAAGGTGCCATCGTCGGCACGGTAGCCCCGCGGGTCGCTCACGACGCGGCAATTTCCTCGCCTGTAGTCGAAGCGCGTGTGCGTGTGTCCATGCACCCAAAGGCGCGGCGTGAGGAAGAACTCGTCGGGAAGATGGCTCACAAACGCGGGCGTACACCAGTCGTCTGCATACGTCGTGGCAACCGAACCGTCGCTTGGTGCGTGGTGTGTCACGACAACAGTGGGGCCATCAAACGGCTTCTGAAGCGTAGAGAGCAACAAGCTGCGTTCGACGTGGTGCATGGACAGCGTGTCAGCAGGCGTGAGTGCCCGGCGAAGTCCGCCGGGCTCCGCAATGCGAATCCTAGAGTAGTCCGCCATTGCCAGCTTGGCTGCCGACATGGCACGTCCACGCCGCTCGAGCGTACCGGCGTGTCTCCCCTGCAGCGGCAGCTCGTAGTCCGTCCATAGAGTGCAGCCGACGAATCGCACACCGCCGACGATAGCAATCCCGGGCGACAGCAAGTGCACGTTGCTGCCTGTCGCAAGCGCCCGCATCGTCTCGAGCGCGTCGTGGTACTCCGCCCTGTAGTACTCGTGATTGCCCGGCACGTAGACAACAGGACGCCCGCCAAAAGTCTCTGGCTGTTGAGCCCACGCCACGGCGCGGCTGCCCGGCGCGTCAATGTCGCCAGCGAGGATGACGACGTCGTAGTCGACGTCCTCGGGCACGATCAGAGGGTTGCCGAACTCGAGGTGCAGATCGGAGAGGATGAGTAGTCTCATTCCTCGCTACCCGTGTGTTTGGCGCAGCGGGTGATGTACCAACCTCTCGGCTTCATCAGCTCACCTGGCTCTCGGCATATTTCGCAGATCGTTACGCTGGTTTCCACGGCGGTGTGGATGAGCCGGCGAACGCGCTCCAGCTTGTCGTCATCCGGGCCATTCTCTTGGACCGCCGACTCGAGCGATCCGCTGCCGATCAAGTCGATGTGTACATCGGTGGCGCCCAGCTCGCGGTCGGCCCAGTAGAACCGTAGCGCTCCAAACTTGCTCTTGACTTGTCGCACCTCGTACGACGCGCAGCCCTCTGCACCTAGCGTGGACTCGATATCGTGGCAGAGCTTGTCGACGAGGTCGTACCACCCTGCGGGTAGATGGCTCGAGACTACAGGCTCGGCACTGCGAAAAAGAGCCGGATGCGCCGCGATCAGGCGCGCGAGTACGGGATCGATGGGGTCGTCGTATGGCATAGCAGAAGGCAGTGTGCTGCGATCCGCCGCGGTCGGCGACACGTTTTCTAGCGAATCAGCAGTTAAGGTATAGCCTCTGCTGAAACGCGTTGCAAAGGCGCCTCAGTTGCTGTTCTTGGGTACTTTGTCGAGCTCCGCGCGCACTGGCCGTTGCACGATTTCCGTCTCGAAGTTCATGCGCCGACTCAGGACGTGCGGGCGACGAGGTTGACTTCCGGCGCCAGTACCGTATAGGCCTGGCGGCCTGGATCGACCTCCACGTAGCGGTCGATGTACTGGTCGAGGCTTCCGTGACGGTACGTCACAAGCTGCACCGCGGCGCCTTCGCGGAAGGCACCGCGCAGAAGATGACTCTCGACTTCCACCACGCTCTCGTCTTCAAGGCGAATGCGCGCCGTGCGCTTGGTGAATCGCAGCAGGTAGCCGTGAGCCGTGACGTGCGGCTTCGGGACGGGCGCTGTGAAGGCGAATAGATGGCTTTCCGGCACCGAGTAGGCCACACGCCTCGTGCGCTTTATGCGCACGTAGGAGCCCTCCTTGATGCCGTAGCAGTTGTCGGCGAGCATCGTGAACCTCGTGCGGTCGCCGTCTTCTGCCTCGACCTCGAGCTTCGCAAGCTTCGGAGCAAAGAGCGCCTTCCACAGCGGCACCGCGATATCGATGCGTCTGGTGACGCGGCCGCAGAGGATGAGTTCAGACTGGTTGAGCATGTAGATTCTCCGTTGCCTCTGTTCGCCGAGGCCGCGTTACTTGGTGGCGACAGCGCCGGCAGCATGTTGAGCGGTCGCAAGCGCGGCCACAGGCCCCAGGAGGATGCACTTGTACTGGGCCATCGTCGCGGTTGGCAGCTTCCCCTCGTGCACGAGCTCAGCGCACTTCTCGCCGTTGCTCAACTTGTGGCTCACGACGCTCTGCGCGGCTGCATGGGTGCGCTGTGCGTAGGAGATGACGGCGGCGGCTTGAGTTGCCTGGGCGGCCTGGCCTGGCACTGCGACCTCACTCGATGCGGGTGCTGCCGCACTGGCGGCGACAGCAGCCTTCTTGGCTTCATGTCGCGCGATGAGGTCAGCGATGGTGCCTGCTTGGGCGACGCTTGCCCCCATCGTGGCGAGGACGAAGAGACCCTTAAAAGTTTTCTTCACGGCGGCGCTCCTGGTTACTCTTACTTCGCCTCGATGTCGATGGCCTGGTCGACGATGTCTCGCTGCTCGGCGCTCATGGTGGCGAGCACGTTGTCGAGATGGTCGAGTTGCTCGCTCGTCAACCGGGAGATGACATACGACTTGACGCCGCCTGAGAACTTTGCCCCGACCGAGTAGGCCTTGCGGCGCTCGAGGCGCGGAGCGTTGACGACGATGGGATGGTCAAAGCTGGCATTCGCCAGCATGGTCAGCTGCGGATATTTGGAGGCCGTCAAAGCAACCCATCCAGCGCCGTAGTTATTGATCCCGAGGGCAATCGCCCTCGTCTCCATGAAGCGCTCGGCCGATCCGACGCGCGAGCCTTGGACGTAGACGTCGTAGCGGTTGACCAGGCCGACGCGAGGCTCCTGGACTCCTGACGCCGTCAGCCGGACTTCAACTTCGCGCAACTTCAGCCCGTTTAGCTTGTCTCCCGAGTGCTCGACGCACAGGGTTTCGCTTCGCCAACCCATGCGGCGAAGCGTCGATGCGGTGGCCTCGCTGTCGAAGGACTCGAACGTGACACGTTCTTGGTGTGCCCTGCCGCAGCCGAGGAGGATAGTCGGCGCATAAGGCGACAGGTCCACGACCACAGCCGCGGGCCGCGGCGACACGTTGTCCGCGAGCTGCTTCGCTGCACTGTCCAGCACGCCGTGCGATTGGGACTGCGCCATGGCGCCGAACGCGATGAGCGCTGCGGCGGCCGCAACGATGGACTTCAGAATCATGCTCATGAGGGTTTCCTTGGTTGAATGGATTCGAATGTCGCGGTGGCGGGCATGCCGCCACCGAGACGCCTGCGTCAGAGCACTCGGCCCGGGATGGTCAGCCAATAGTTGTCGCCTTCGAGCTTCTCGAACGCGACCTTCACGTGCTCGCCGACCGGCAATTGCAGGGTCTGGCCAGAGCGCTTCACGATGGCGCGCGTCCCGTCCGGGAAAGACACGACGTTGATCGTCACGCGGCCGGACGGGGAGTACATCGACATTGTCACGACGCCGGCGAGTTCAGTCGCGTCCGGGTTTGCGAGCGTGACCTTCGGCGCGGTCAGCGCACGCAGCGCCGGGCCGGCAGGCTTGCCGTCGACAGCCGACTTGTACACGTTGCCGCCGATTGCGATGAGCGAGACACCGGTGGCGGCGTAGCCGTCATCGCCTTCGCGACCCAGGCGCTCGAAGCATCCGGACGTGGCAGCCTTTGCCAGCGCGGCGCGCAGATGCAGGTCGTCGGTGTAGATGTACTTGGTGCCGGCTTCCTTGTCCGTCTTCGCACAGACAGGGATGCCGACCAAGCCCGCACGGTTCTCCACGCCGACGTGATACGCGAGCGTGGGGTCGGCCGCTGCAGCCAGGCCGCTGATGGCCAGGGCAGCCAGAGCGATGAGTGTCCTGATGGTCTTCGTCGAATTTGTCATTTGAGTTCCTTGTGGTTGATGACTGACTTCTTGCTTGCTTGACGCTTTGCCTCGCGGCGGTGCGCCTTCTCTTCACGTACGCGGTGCAGCACTTCGCTGTACCTGGACGTCCGGGGTCGAGGCGCAGGCGCCTCGGAATTGGGTTGTGCGGTTTGGTCGAGCGCCCCTTGCGGGCGACTCGCCTGGTTGTCCTCGCTGAATGACTTGCGGAGGATTTCCGGTATGCGCTTGGCGGTACCAACCAGCGCGAGGAAGATGACGATGAATCGCTCGAACATGTGATGTTCTTCTCAGAAGTGATACACACTAAATTGGCGGATCAGAAGGCGTATCCGAAGGAGGCTTGCGCGCCTCCTTCAGGCGTTGTCTGGAGACTGACTCCAGCCAGGCCTTGTTTCGACTCCGACCCTTGAATGAGGTAGCTGAGCTGGAACATCAGCGTCGTCGTCGACGACAGGTAGTAGTGACCGATGCGCGAGCGCGGCACCATCGCCACGTCCATGCCTATGCCGGTCGTTTCTTCATTGATCGTGAGTACGGGGAGTACGAAAGGAATCGTCATGCGACGGAGTTCGTAGCCGCTGTGGTCGAGCTCGCTACGACGCCACAAGCCGGCCATCGCTCCGCCCTCGAAGCTGAAACTGCCGACGGTGGCGAGCGGCCATTGGCGTGCGACTGCACCCAGCACGCTCGGCGTGCCGTAGCTGTCACGGACGTAGGTCAGATATGCCTTGTCAACGTGGTCGCTGTACCGCCAGGCGCGCTCGATGCCGAAGGCCGGGTTGTTCTGGTGCCAGGTCTCCTTAACGGGCTCGCTGAGGCCGGTCGTCTCGCAGGTGACTTGGTTGTATGACTGCATGAAATTGCCGCTGTAGACGTAGTTGGTCTGCACGGAATACTCGGCAGCATGCTTGTTGTCGCTGGTGTAGTTCCAGCGACCGAACACGCCAGGGCCGTCGAGCGCTGCCGTCACTTGAGCAATCGGGGAGTCGACCTTGATGGGGTTCCCCATGTAGTCCTGCGCCGTCGTCACGATGTAGGGCGTCGTGGTGACCTTGAACGTCTTGTAGGGCGAGACCTGAGGAGCGGGGATGTTGCTTCCGCCGCTCACGCTGGAGCGGTAGACGTGGGACGCGTTGCACGACCACGTCACCGGGCCGTGCGAAGAGAGTGCCCCTTGCCTGGTGAAGTGGTAGCTGAATGCCGGGCCCAAGACACGCCATTCGGCGGTCGGCTCTTCGGAATGCGCCAGGCTGCAGGCCATGGCGCAGAGGGAGGCGATCAGGGTGAGCTTCGTCGAGGGCATGGGGCGCATTCTTGAGTTAATTTCTGTGTAACTAGGATATATTAGAGCATGCCTTGGACGCAAGTAGTTGTGTCGACTTCTTCCGTGCGTCAGACCGCAGCACGGCGCCGCGCCGGGGCAGCATCGACGACTGCACCTGCCATTAGCCGATGGCGCCGACGACGATGAGAGCGAGTGAGAAGAGGCTCATGGTCAGTCATCCAAGTGCGCCGCCAAAAATGCCTGCAGTCCATCTCGTTTCAGCAACTCGTCAGCCATGAGCGCCTTGGACTGGTGATGCACCTCGTCGCGGGCGGCACACATGTCGATGTATTCGCCGTACTTGTTCTTCGGCGCGTGCTTGCACCCGTAGAACGAGACGAGGGCTGCTGCGATGCCCAAATTTGTCACCGTCGATTCGTGGCCAAACCATTCTTCGGCCCAGAACTGCATGTATACCGCAGCGCGCCTTGCGTCGAGACCTTCCGGTGCGCGGACGGTTACACCCTGGTCCCCGATGTCATAGTGGTGGTAAATCAGAAATGTCTGCGCACTGGCGTCGACAACGACGTTTTTTGTTGGCATGTTCCTACTCCTCATAAATGATACAAACTAAAGATTATGAGAGTCAGACCGCAGCACGGCGCAGCGCCGGGGCAGCATCGACAACCAAACCTGCCGTGCTATCGAGCGTCTGATGCATTGCCTTCGCGATTTCTTGCCTTGACAACCAATCGATTGCGCCCGCCTCTTGGTCCCTTGCCGCAGGGCGAAGATACCGTTCGTTGAGGTCGCCTCCAAGAAACCTCGTTCTATCCTCGAACCACTGGGGTGACATCGCGGAGCCTGCTTGCGTGTCTCCAGACTTGTACGCCCATTCCGCAAGTGCATGGGCACGCCGGCAAACCGTTGTGGTCAACCTGACCTGCTTCAGAGGGTCGCAGACCCCCGCGTACTTCCTCTGAGCGAATATCTCCAGACGTCGGTCTTGCAGGAGCTTGAACTCCATGACCTCCTCCCAAATGTGGTCGCGCCGGCCAGCATTTGAACCAATGGCAACCGTCCACGTTGCCTCAAGCCTGAAGAAGCCGCGACAACGCTCAAGTCTAGCGAAAGCCATCCCTGGAACCGACACCGTGAATTCAGACTCATCCAGATGTTCAGTCCAACTGCCGTATAGGTCGACCAGCTTCTCTGCGGCTTGGCCGACAGCCCATATATGAGGCCCTTCAAAATCAACCAATCTGAGCTCGTCATTGAGCTTCATTTTGCGGAACTTGGCCAACGCGTAGTAGGGGAGGCGCATGCGACGAAGCCAAGTGCCGGCATTGATGATGACGCTCTTCGAAGGTTCGGTGTTCATGGTGTGAGGCGATGTTCGAGGATTTGGAGAATTTCGCCTCGGACATCGAGCACGTTGCGCAGCGCGGCCTGCGCTTTTTTCCTCTTGAATTCCGCATTGACAGCTGCCTCTACGCCTTTGGCGTCGCCCGCTCCCTTCGCTTCCTCCATCTTCATGCGGTAGTCCGTCGCGTCACCGGCAACATCTTCCAGCAAGCGACCATCCAAATGGTCGAATATTTCGAATTCCTGCAGTGGGCAGCCACAGCGTAGCAGGCCACGCCGGTCAGCTTCTTCGAACCAGTGCTGTTCGTCGACGTCTCCGACTTTGTTGAAGACCACGAGAATGTCGCTGGTGCTGTAGCCGTACTGATTGACCAATTCAGCCATCGTGTGAGCGGCGTCCTGAATGCACACGGACGTCGTCCAGGTCGGGATGATGACCTTGGCCTGGCCGACGTTTTCGCGAAGCGTTTGTCGGGCCAGCGGCGCGGACAGCGGCATCACCGCAACCAGTTTTGGAGACGTCGATCTGAACAAGATCGGTTCGCCCGGCACGGCGCTGTCCGACAAGTCGATGGTGACAACTCCTGCTGGCATCAGGTTCGCTGCAAGCGTTGTGCAGCCGACGTTGCCACTGAGAGAAGCGAAGATGTACTTATTCATAGTGTTTCAGTGCAAGTGCGCAGCCAAAAAGGCTTGCAGCCCGTCTCGCTGCAGAGAATCGTCAGCCATGAGCGCCTTGTGCTGGTGATGCTCGGCCTCGCGGTCTTCATACATGTCGATGTAATCGCCGTACTCGTTCCTCGCCGCATGCTTGCACCCATCGAACGAGACCAGGGCTGCTGCCAAATCCAGATTCGACACCGTCACTTCGTGGCCAAACCACTCCTCGGCCCAATATTGCATGTACACCGCAACGCGTCTTGCGTCGAAGCCTTCCGGTGCGCTGACCGTGACACCCTGGTCTCCTATGTTGTAGTGGTGGTAAATCAGAAACGTCTGCGCATCGGCGTCGCTAACGATGTTTTTGGTGGGCATGCAGGTACTCTTCAGATGTGATACAGACTAAAAATGTTTAAACTCTGTCGTGGTTGTGATCAACCGAAGAATCTGTACAGGCCGTATCCGCTGATGCCCAGGCCGATGAAAAGACCTGGCATGCCGAGATGATGACGTGCCCACATATAAGCAAGCGGTAGCGCGCCAACACCATCGGGGGTCGCCTGTTGGACAGGTTCTGCTGCGGGAGCTGCAGCCTGCGCGCCGACTGGCGCGGCCTCGATGCGGTCGACAGCCGCCGTGAGACGCCCGGAGGCATTCACGACCGTGCGAATCGCGGTGTCGAGTCCGTTGGCCTGCGCTTGCTCGATGACGGCTTGGGTGACGCGTTGCAGTGCGGCAGCCTCAGCCTTCACGCCGGTGAACGCGGCAGCCTCTTCCGCAGCGTCGTTCAGCGCCTTCGTCGTCGAGTTCGCGACGCGGTCGGCGACTTCGAGGAGGTGACTCAGGAGCGTCGCGCGGCCGTCGACTTCTGTCTTGACAAGCTGTTCCTTGAAAGCGCGAGCAATGATTTGCGCCTGCTGCCCCAGCATGTCAGTGGCCAGCGTCAATGCCGCCTCAGCGCGCTCAGCGCGTTCGGCCAGTTGCTCGGAGCGGTCGAGTAGTGCCTTGAGTCCGCCGGCCAGACGCTCTTCGGCCGCGAGCACCTGCGTCAGCGTCTCGCTTGCGCGAGCCTCGGCTTCGAGCACGTCGAGGCGACGCGCTGCGTAGGACGCCTTGAAGTCCGTGAGTCGGTCGAGAGGCTCTGCGGCCTCTTCGGTACGCTCAGCCACGAGCGTGACGCGCGGCGTGCGCGCAGGCTTGACCTTGGCCACCGGCGCCGGCGTAGGTGCGGGCTTGGGCGCGATGACCTCGGCAGGTTCCGTCACTTCGGCGGCCGTAGCCACGAGAGGTTCGACAACGGGGTCGTTCGCGAAGGGGTCGGGAGCCTGGTTCCAGCCCGGCGGAGGCATGGAGAAGTCATCTTCCGAGCCCGGCTCGAGCGGCGGAAACTCGACGTCATGGTCGAACTCCGGCGTTACGTCATACGCGTTTGCCGGAACCTCCGGGAAGTCATCGAACTCAGCCGAGGTGCGTTTTGCGTTCATCTTGAGTTCCTATGTCTCTTTGGCGGTCTCAGGCGACCGCGGCGACGGGCGCCGGCACGGTTCCGAAGATGTCGCGGCGCAGGTTCTCGATGTTTGCAACGGCGCTGCCCGCGTTCATGCGGCGGAAGTCCGCATGCATCGCGTCCTCCGCTGCCTTGAGGTCGCCTGCCTTGCGGGCAGCCAGCATTGCGGCGCGGTAGTCCGTGGTGTCGGCCAGCACGTCGTCCAGGCTGCCCTGGCGGTGGAGCATGTCACCGTACAGCTCGAACTCGAGCAGCGGGCGGTCGATCAGGCGGACCCTGAGCACGGTCGCGACGGCCGTGAGTTCTTCGAAATCGGCGTCCATCTTGTCGACGTCGTTGACCTTGTTCTTCAGGACGACGATGTTCTTCGGAGGCACGCCGATCTTCAGCAGCTCCTTGAGCGTCGAGATGGTGTCGGCGATCATCTTCTTGTCGGGAATGCACGGCACGACCCACATGTCGACGAAGCGGTGGGCGCCGGCGACGCGATAGAGCACTTGCTTCACCAGTTCGATGTTCGACGCACCGACGTCGACGAGCGTGTGACGGATCGCTGCGTAGAGCATCTTGGCCACGTCCTCGAACTGCTTGCCGGTCACCTCTACGTCCGCTGCGGACGCACCGGACGAATTGATGGTTTCCACGCGGATGAGTTCCGCCCCGGGCAGTACGGGCATGAACACGTGGCGAGCGATGGTAGTTTTCCCCGCGCCACCTGCGAAGTTCATAAGTACGACGCGGAACACTTCGGGGATATCGAGCACTTCCGCCGCCGCGGTGGCGAGGGGGGTCTTGATCAGAGTCTTGGTCATCTCGGCTTTCCAGTTGATTTGAGGGTTCGGGTTCAGGTGCGGCGGCTGCGCCGGTTGCAATCTTCAAATGGGCGCTTTGCGTTGAAGGCGGTGGATTCAGGCGGGCCGCTTCCAACATTTAGTATGTAGTGGAAAATCCATGAATTGATCCGTTTACCGGTGGATCGAGCGCTGTCTTGTTTTCCCGGGCTTGACCAAGTTGCGCGCGATGGTGGTCTTGCCCAGATGCCACGAGCGAGTTGCGATCACGGCGCGGGACACCTCGGACATATTGAGCCTCACCACTACAGCAGAGGGGACGGAAGGCTTGGTCATTTCGTCGTTTCCTTCAACTTGTTTGAGGGTTTCGGCGCTGTTGCGCGGAGTTGCGTTGGTCGCATCCCTCAGTGGATGGCATGTAGGGCAGAAGAAGATGCGAACGTCAACATTTGAAACGTAGTATATATTAGCAATAGAGCGATGTCAACGGTCGCTTCGTGCTCCGCGCCTTGCGACCTCGTCACTCAGTTGGGTTGCCGGAAATGCGCGGTGAACGTCGCCCCCTGTTCCGGCGGGCCGCTTCCAGCGCAGCTTCGACCTGCTCGTCGAGTTCACGCTCAGCTGCAGTCGTCCCAGAGCGTTCGTCGGGACTGCGAAGTGCTCGGTCAACTTCCGGAGTCGGAGCTGTAGGTGAATGAGGTGGGGTAGGGTGCGGGGCGCGGTTGTCGGGGCGACTCACTGACGCACGCGGTGTAGCAAACGCGTCCCCCGGTCGCCCGACTTCTGACAGATCTTCTGCGGCCTGTTGCTGCTTGGCGCGCTGGTTGCGTCGGCGGATCAGCCAATGCGACAGCTCACCGGCCGCGACCTTGACTCCTTGCTTGGCCAGCCAGTCTGCAATCACGCGTTGCCTCACTCCTCCCGCGACCAGGCGCTCGATGTCGGCCTGGAACGGATCGAATTTGCTCCTGCCGCCCGCCTGTTGCAGCAACTCTTCAACGCTCGGAAGCTTCTCCCCGTCTTTGCCAGCTTGCTTTTCCACCTTCAATCCTCCAACGTTCACTTCGTCAAAGTATGTCGAAGTTCTGTCTGTTGATGTTGAATAAATGCTGCACTATGTCACGCGATGCTGTTCCGATGTCTTGCTGTGCCGTTCAATGTCGTTTACCTGTCGTTTTGATGTTGTCGAGATGGTCCGTCCACGCGTGCGTGACATGAACCGAAGACGACCTCTGCATGCGGAGTTCATGTGTTTTGAGCAGCAAGGTGTAACCTGCGCTTCGCTTGGTTGACCTTGCCCGGCGCGCCCCCTCAGGAGGGGCGTGCCGGGGAGGGCGCCCGGCGCCCTTCGGGCGACTTCGGCAGACGGGGGTTGACGTGACGCGCCTTTACGCAGCGCCATGCCTGATATATACTACGTATGCCAAGGCAACCGTTTTCACTCACATGACATCCGCCATCGCCAGGGTCGCTGCCAAGCAAGCTGCCGCCACTGCGCATGCCAACAAGACGGAGCGCAGAACCCGTCGCGGGCCGGTGCCGCTACCAAAATGCGAGGTGCGGTGCCACACCGTCAGCGTTCGCATGAACGGCTCCGAACTGGACGAGCTCGATGCCCAGCGGAAGGCGGCCGGCGGTCAACAGCGTGGCGAGCAACTGCGCATGGCCTGGCTTGGCCAGGCCGCCGCGGTGATGGTGCCGGCGCTGAATCGTGTCGCGTATACGGCACTGGCCAGGTCAGCGGCCAACCTCACCCAGATTTCTGAGCGCTTGGGCCCGTGGGACGCCGAGCTCCGGACGCGCATCGCGACCGCCGAACGCGAGCTGCAGGCATTCCGACTCTCGGTGCTGCACATTGAGATGTCCGGCTCGCCCTACGCGCGGACGGACGAGCGGGTCTCGGAGGCGGCCAGCCGGGAAGACAGGCGCAAGCGCCGTGGCCCGTTTCCCTTGCCGACCGGAGAAGCGCGCAGGGAGGTCGTGTCCGTGCGAATGAACACCGACGAGCTTGATGAGCTCGACCGCCAACGGCGAGCGAACGACGCCAAGCGCGGCGAGTGGCTTCGAATGGCCTGGGAGGCGTTGCGCGACGATGCACACATCGTGGCCGTGACGGCCCAGAGCTACGAAAGCCTGGAGCGTTCGGGCGACAACATCAACAGCCTGGCCAAGTATCTGAATGAGGGAGGAGAACTGAAGGGTCGGCTGCCGCTGATTGCTCAGGAAGTCGAAGCCTTTATCCGAAATCTGCGTCGAGCCGCCGGCGCAAAAGAGTGACTTCGTAGCTTAGTAAGTATTAGATAGTGACAGATGAAACACATGACGGCGAAGCCGAACCAGAACAGCCCTTACGCATTTGCGGGGCACTTCACCCGTCCTCTTTGCCAGCCAGCCTCTCTCCTTTTGCCTTTCGTGCACTTGCACGGCGGGCAGATCCATATTCACTTCGTTAGTTTTTCCGCCACCGCGGACGTAGGAGTCCAAAAATGAAAGCCAAGGTCAGCCGCGGCAGCGGGTTCGGTGGTCTCTTGAAATATATGTTCGATGAAAGAAACCACGAACATAGCCTGAAGAATCCAGAAATTGTCAGCAGCAATATGGCGTGCAAGACGCCGCAGGAGCTGGCAAAAGAGTTCGGAGACGTGCGTCGCCTACGGCGCGACATCGAAAAGCCGGTCTTCCACACTTCACTGGCGCTGCCGGCCGGCGAGAAAGTCTCGAAAAAGAAGTGGGACGAAATCGTTCGCGCCTACTTGGTCGAGATGGGCCTCAACCCGGACAACCACCAGTTCGTGGCGGTGATTCACCGCGACACGGACTACGAGCACGTCCACATCGCGGCGAATCGCATCGGGCTCGACAGCAAGCTCTGGCTCGGCAAGTTCGAGGCGAAGCAGGCCATCACCGTCACTCAGAAGCTCGAGCGCCAGTTCAAGCTGACCCTCACGAAGGGCCTGGACGACGAGCCGCGCCTGGTGAAAGCGATGACCGATGGCGAGTACCAGCAAAAGGAACGCACCGGCCAAGACCCGGTGCGCCTCGAGCTGGCGGCCGTCATCTGCCAGGTGCGCGACAGCTCGAAGAGCTTTCGCGCACTCGTTGACGGACTGGCTGCGCGTGGCGTGACGCTGTCGCCCAATGGGCAGACTGGCAATGTCGGCGGCGTATCGTTCAAATACAAGGACTCGGTCATCACCGGCAGCAAGATTGGCAAGGAGTTCGCCTGGAAGGCGCTGTCGACCGCCGTGAAGTACGACGCGGTGGCGGATGCGCACCTGGTGGCCAGCCTGCGGGCGGCGCGTATTGAGGACATCGACGTGGTCGAGGATGCGACCGCTCGCGCCCGCGACGTCGTGACGCACGAAGCGCTGGTCGACGCCGGCCTGGCCGACTTGTTCGGCAAGCGGTCGACCATCCCGATGACTCGCTTCGAGCAGGTCATGAAAGAGCTGCACCAGGCCGCGCCAACCTTCGCTGAGAAGGCCGGCGCCGAGCTGCGCGAGCAGCTGCAGGAGATGGGCCCGGACGATAGCGGCATCATGCGCTACACGGTCAAGTCCGTGCTGGTGCGCGAGCGCCAGATGATTCAAGGCGCACGGCTGCTGGCTGGCGACATCCACCACGACCTGAGCACGGAGGAGATGACGAACGCCATCTACGCCAAGGAGCTCGAGGCGTCGAAGAAAAGCGGACGCATCGTGCGGATGACCGAGGAGCAGAAGGCCGCAGTGCGGCACGCCTTCAAAGGCGGCTTCACGGTCATGCAAGGCAGCGCCGGCGCCGGCAAGAGTTTCGCCATGGAATGTGTTCGCCTCGGCTACGAGGAGCGCGGCTACCAGGTGCTCGGCGCCGCCATCGCGAAGAAAGCCGCCCAGAACCTCGGGGACGAGGCTGGCATTCGCTCGTACACCGTTGCGAAACTCCTAACTGAAATCAATGGCAAGCGTATCGAGCTCGACCGGAAGACGGTCATCGTGGTGGACGAGGCCGGCCAAGTCGGCGTCGGCTACCTGGCCGAGCTTGTTCGCCATTGCGAGACGGCGGGCGCCAAGCTGGTCTTCACCGGCGAAGACCGCCAACTCGATGCGATTCAACATGGCGGCGCTCTGCGCTTTCTGTCGCGCCCCGACATCATCGGCACCGCGCGCATTCAAGCCATCCAGCGCCAGACTGAAGTCTGGGCTCGGCAGGCGGTGATGAACTTCCGCGACGGCAAGATGGCGCAGGGGCTGACTGCGTTCGAAGAGCACGGCCTGGTGCACTGGCAGAGTGGCGGCCTCGATGCGACCCAGGGCGCGCTCGTCGCGGCCTGGCGCGCGTACGAGCTCGCCCACCCGGACAAGAGTTCGCTCATCCTCGCGCACAGCAACGACAGCGCGCGCGCGCTGGGCGCCCAGGTGCGTGACATCCGCAAGGCCGAAGGGCGCGTCACGGGCCCTGACTACGTGCTGCCGGCCGCCCACGGCGGCAAGGGCTACGCGTTGACCCTGGCGCAGGGCGACCGCGT